>Ga0209800_10000074_pt1 | contig 232642 bp, 205 predicted proteins | sample Higcelweek8metaG_FD_187174 | JGI IMG/M metagenome (GOLD analysis project Ga0209800, IMG submission 187174) | Freshwater pond sediment microbial communities from the University of Edinburgh, under environmental carbon perturbations - High... | ecosystem: Environmental > Aquatic > Freshwater >... | reverse complement strand
CCAACCTTCCAGTCAGTCCCAACAAAATCAAACCCTTAGGTCCAAATCTCGTCGCCAGTCTCAGGTGCGAGTTCGTCGGTCGCCAGCAGCGCCGCCGCCCTCGTCTCTGGAACGGCTTATAGAACCATCATCCCCAAACCGTCAACCAACAATTTCATCAGAATGTCACTTTTGTTGTAAGTGGTTGAAAATGTTGGGATTTTTTGATTGAATAGAGCGAGGCGGCGGAAATACCACTGAAACGGAACCCCGCTGCCGTGTTCTGCGCGCCTTCGCGGCCCCATGCGCCTCGCCTTGCCAAGCCTATATGGCTTGAGGCACAGTCCGTGCGCCCGCCATACGGCCATCCCTATAATGCAATGACCGGCACAACGGTTCCACCGCTTGTTCCAAGGAGTATTCCATGCAGGTTCTCGACCTCGAAGCGACCCGGGCGGCCCTACCCTGGGCCGACCTCATCAACGCCATTGAAGCCATGTTTGCGGGCGAATGTGTGATGCCGCTTCGTCATCACCATGATGTTGAGGTGCCCGGCGAAGCCAATGCCACTTTCCTGATGATGCCGGCTTGGGTTCCTGGCCACTATATAGGGGTGAAGGTTCTTTCGGTTTTTCCGGACAATCATCTGAGGGCGCTTCCGGCCATCTTCGGCACCTATCTCCTGTCTTCTGGCAAGACGGGTGAGATGCTGATGGCGGTAGAGGGTGGCGAGTTGACCGCACGACGCACGGCCGCGACGTCTGCGCTCGCCGCCAAATATCTGGCGCAGCCCGATGCGGAGGAGTTGCTGGTGGTGGGCGCGGGCCGGCTTTCGCTCAATCTCATCCAGGCGCATGCGAGCGTTCTGCCATTGAAGCGCTTCCGCGTCTGGGCGCGGCGTCTCGAAGCTGCGGAAAAGACGGCGGCGGAAGCGCGGGCGCTTGGCTTCGCCGCAGAAGCCGTTTCCGATCTCGAAGCGGCGGTGCGGCACGCGGATATCGTTTCGTGCTGCACCTTGTCTTCCGAACCGCTTGTGCATGGCGACTGGCTGAAGCCCGGCGCCCATCTCGACCTGATCGGTGCGTTCAAGCCGACCATGCGGGAGTGCGACGACGAGGCCGTTCGCCGTGCCGAAATCCATGTCGACACCTATGAAGGTGCGCTGCACGAGGGGGGGGACCTCGTTCAGCCGCTTCTGAACGGCGTCATCATTCGCAGCGACATTCGCTCCGAACTCGCCGAACTTGTGCGGGGCAAGAAACCGGGACGCAAAGACCCTTCGGCCATCACGCTGTTCAAGTCGGTCGGGGCCGCTCTGGAAGACCTGGCCGGAGCAATCCTCGCCTATGAGCGTACGACCGGCAAAACCGTATAAGACAAGAATGGCATTTTCACGTGAATCACTGCCCGCCTTGCCCGTGTCTCCGGTCCTGCCGGAGATCGGCAAGGCACTGGCCGACGAAGGACGGGCGGTTCTTTCCGCCCCTCCTGGCGCCGGCAAGACGACACTCGTGCCGCTTTACCTGCTGGGCGAGGCCTGGCGGGGCGATGGCAAGATCGTGCTGCTTGAACCGCGCCGTCTGGCCGCCCGGGCTGCTGCGGGACGGATGGCCGAATTGGCCGGCGAGCCGGTCGGCGAGACCGTCGGCTACCGCATGCGCCTTGACAGCCGCATTTCCGCCCGCACCCGCATCGAGGTGGTGACCGAAGGCGTCTTTGCCCGCATGGTGCTGGATGATCCCGAATTGACGGGTGTTTCGGCGGTGATTTTCGATGAATTCCACGAACGATCGCTGGACGCGGATTTTGGACTGGCGCTGGCGCTCGACGTGCAATCGGCGCTGCGTCCGGATCTGCGCATTCTCGTGATGTCGGCGACGCTTGATGTCGAGCGGGTCGGGGCATTGCTGGGTCATCCACCTGCTATCGAAAGTATGGGGCGATCGTTCCCCGTCGATGTCCAGCACAACGAACGGCCGGCCGGTGAACGGATCGAGGATACGATGGCGTGCGCCATCCGCGAGGCACATGCCTCTGCCGCCGGTTCAATCCTTGCCTTTTTGCCGGGACAGGCGGAGATTCTGCGCACCGCCGAGCGGCTGGAAGGCCGGTTCGGGCCGAATACGGATGTCACACCGCTTTATGGCAACCTGACGCAGAAGGAGCAGGATGCCGCCATTCGGCCTGCGTCGGCGGGACGGCGCAAGATTGTACTGGCAACCTCTATCGCCGAAACCTCGATCACCATCGACGGAGTTAGCATCGTCATCGATAGCGGGCTGCAACGATTGCCGGTGTTCGAGCCGGCGACAGGCATCACCCGGCTGGAGACCGTGCGGGTATCGAAGGCCTCCGCCGACCAGCGGGCCGGTCGCGCGGGGCGAACCGGACCGGGCATTGCCATTCGTCTCTGGCATCCGGGACAGACGGCGGCCCTTCAGGCCTTTACACCGCCGCAGATCCTGTCGAGCGACCTGACGGCGCTGGTGCTCGACATGGCCCATTGGGGCGTGAAAGACCCGGCAGGGCTTGCCTTCATCGATCCGCCTCCGGCGGCGGCCTTTACGGAGGCGCGCAATCTCCTCGTCCTGCTCGGCGCGCTTGATGAGAGCGGTGACCTGACCGAGAACGGCAAGCGTATTCGTTCGCTGGCACTGCCGCCGCGGCTCGCCGCCATGGCCGTGGCAGCAGCGACGGAGGGGCATGCGCTTGAAGCCTGCCTTCTGGGCGTCCTGCTCACCGAACAGGGCCTCGGTGGTCAGAGCCCCGATCTTGAGGAACGGTTGCGCCGCTTCCGGGGCGAGAAAGGGCCGCGTGCGGAGGCCGCCCGGCGGCTGGCGATGCGGTTGGCAGAAACGCTGCAACCGGGTGCCCGCACATCGGACGAAGCAGGACGCCCCGGCGCGCTGCTGCTGCATGCCTTCCCTGATCGCATTGCACTCCAGCGCGGCGGACGCGGGCGCTTCGTTCTGGCCAACGGGCGCGGCGGCGAACTCGATCAGACGGAACGGCTTTCCGCCGCCGCGATGCTGGTGGTGGCCGACCTGACCGGTCGCGCTGCCCAGCCGCGCATTCTGGCCGCAGCGGAGATCAGCCGTGCCGAGGTCGAGCATGAGCTGAAACCCGCCATCAAGCGTGAGGAGCAATGCCTGTTCGATCGCGATAGCCGGCAGGTACGGGCGCGGCGCGTCACACGGCTCGATGCGCTGGTGCTGGAAGAAACGCCGCTACCCCGCCCGACCGGACAGAAGGCGGCAAAGGCCTTGGCCGACGGTGTGCGGCTGCTCGGGCTTGCCGCCCTGCCCTTCGGCAAGGAGGCGAGCCAGCTTCGCGACCGTATCGGCTTCCTGCACCGGGCGCTGGGCGAACCCTGGCCGGACATGAGCGACGAGGCGCTGATCGCACGGCTCGACGAATGGTTCGAGCCCTTCCAGCACGAGACGCGGGGGCTGGACGACGTGAAATCGGGCAGCCTGACCGAAGGCCTTATGTCGCTTGTGCCGCATGCGGTGAGCCGCGATCTGGCCCGGCTGGCACCGACCCATTTCGAGGCCCCGACCGGGCAACGGCACCCCATCCATTACGACGGCACCGAGCCGCTTCTATCCATCCGCGTACAGGAGCTTTACGGGCTGAAGGCGCACCCCTCCGTCGGGGCCGGTCGCCTGCCGCTGGTTCTGGAGCTGACATCCCCCGCCCATCGACCCATCCAGACGACCCGCGACCTGCCGGGCTTCTGGGCCGGTTCATGGAAGGATGTGCGCGCCGACATGCGCGGCCGTTATCCCCGGCATCCATGGCCGGAAAACCCGGCGGACGCCGCCCCCACGACACGCGCGAAACCGCGTGGTACATGACGGCAGATGACAGGGAGGAGCACCGCATGAACGCAACGCCGAACGATGCCAACGTGACCTTCGGGCATGACAGCCGGGCGCTTCGCCTGCATACGCTTTCCTGGTTGCGCTGGCTTGCCATCGGTGGCCAGACAGTGACGGTTCTGGCAGTAGCACTGCTTCTGGGCTTTCCGGTTCCGCTGCCCACTTGCGTGGCGCTGATCGGTGGGCTCGCCGCGCTGAACCTGTTCATATCGCTGCGTTACCCTTCCACCCAGCGGCTTTCGCCGGAGGCAACGCTGGCACTGCTGTCCATCGACCTCATCCAGTTGGCCGCGCTGCTCTATGTGACGGGTGGGCTCGGCAATCCCTTCGTGCCGCTGCTCTGCGTGCCGGTCATCATTTCCTTTGCCGCGCAGCCGCTCCTCTATTCCTCGGTGCTGTTCGTGATCGCACTTTCGGCCACGACGGCGCAGGCCTTCTCCACCTTCCCGGTTCCGTGGTATCCAGGCGAGGAATTGCATATCCAGCCGGTGATGCAGGTTGGCCTGTGGTGTGCTGTGGTTTCGACCATGGGCTTTGCCGCCTTCTATGTCTTCCGCATTTCCAGCGAAGCGACGCAGCTTGCCGATGCGCTGGCGGCAACCGAACTGGTATTGCAGCGGGAAAAGCACCTGTCGCAACTCGACGGACTGGCCGCCGCCGCCGCTCACGAACTTGGCACGCCACTGGCAACCATCAGCGTCGTGGCCAAGGAAATGGAGCGCGAGCTGGAGGTTGACGACCGGTTCGCCGAGGATGTGGCCCTGTTGCGCAGCCAGAGCGAGCGCTGCCGCGATATTCTGCGCCGGCTCACCTCCCTTTCCGCCGAGGGTGAGGAACATATGCGCTTCCTGCCGCTCTCCTCGCTGATCGAGGAAGTGATGGCGCCGCACCGCGAGTTCGGCGTGTCTCTGGAACTGATCGAAAAATCGGAGCGCGCGGACGAGCCGGTCGGCAACCGTAACCCAGGCATTCTCTACGGTCTGGGCAATCTCATCGAGAACGCGGTCGATTTTGCCAAGGAAAGGGTCACCGTAACGGTGGAGCATAACAAGGAACGCGTCACTCTGCTTATTTCCGATGACGGGCCGGGTTTTGCGCCGGATGTCCTCATCCATATCGGCGAACCCTATGTCACCAAGCGGACCCGTCCGGACAAGGCCGGCGGGCTTGGGCTCGGCATGTTCATTGCCAAGACGCTGCTGGAACGCTCCGGCGCCCGACTTGATTTCTACAACGGCCCGGAAGAGCGGCCGGGGGCGAATGTACGGATCGAGTGGCCGCGCTCGCGAATGGAGGCCATCAAACGAAAATGACTTTACCCGTCAGGAATTAATGGCCATAACCGTTTTCCGGGAAGGATTGCATCAGCCGCATAGGTCGCCTTGACACATGTCGGCAGCGCAAGAAAAGAAGCGGTTTCCCGCCCACCAGCGGGTTTCCGACGGCTTGAGAGGAATTGGTAAGCGATGGTGGACAAAGGCCCGAACGGCGCACCCTCCACGTCCCAGACGGACAAGGAACATGAGGAAACCCTGTTGCTCGTCGATGACGACGGCCCGTTCCTGAGACGTCTTGCCCGCGCGATGGAAACGCGGGGTTTTGACGTCGAAACCGCCGAATCGGTTTCCGAGGGTATTGCCAAGGCCAAGGCCCGTCCGCCGAAATATGCCGTCATCGACCTGAGGCTTGGGGATGGGAACGGTCTCGACGTTATCGAGGCGCTCCGCCAGACCGAAGCAGAAACCCGCGTCATCGTTCTGACCGGCTACGGCAACATCGCCACCGCCGTCACCGCGGTCAAGCTCGGCGCGGTCGATTATCTGGCCAAGCCCGCCGATGCCGACGATATCTACCACGCACTGACGCAGCGCCCCGGCGAACGGGCGGAAGTACCCGAGAACCCGATGTCCGCGGACCGCGTTCGGTGGGAGCATATCCAGCGTGTTTATGAAATGTGCGAACGCAACGTTTCGGAAACGGCCCGCCGCCTGAACATGCACCGCAGGACACTCCAGCGCATTCTGGCCAAGCGCGCGCCGAAGTAACGGCGCACTCCCCGTTACAGAGTCTATTCCGGCAGCATTCCCGGGTTCCAGTCGGCACCGGCGGCCCATTCGGCCGCCATCAGCCGCCGTGCAGCCGCCCGCGAAAAATTCAGCATTACAGATTTGCGCGTCGCCGGTGGCAGCCGGTGTTCCGGCGCCTCGCGCAGCAGATGCGCGCCATATCCATCGGAAACGAAAAGGCCGCACTCCTGCGGGAAGATGTCGGTCGATACGCCGCCATGGGTGGCGAAGAACAGCCGGTCGCAATGGGCCCGGTAATCCGGCCACTTGCGATCCGTGCGAAAATCGGCGATCGAGGATTTGATCTCGATGATCCAAATCTCCCCCTTTTCCGACACGCTGATGAGATCGGCCCGCCGTCCACTGGAAAGCGGCAGTTCCGGCAACGTTGCGTGGCGCATGTCTTCGAGAAGACGCTGAACGCCCCGGCGCACCAGAAGCGCGGCGTCCGATTGGCGACCGTCGATAAGGGGGCCGGAACCCGACAAGTTGATCAGTGTCATGCGTCTCACCCGCGGCTGGAATGCAACATATGTTGCAAAAAGGCCATGGCCGATAAAATTAGCCCCCTGGGCCGCGATAGCCCGCAACGGCGACTTGCCAAGCCCGGCCTTATCGAAAATAACCTTTTGGCAGGAGCGGTTGCTGCACCGCCGAATCATCCTGTTTCACGAAGAGAATATCATGCGCGCCCGCAATGTCCTGACTTTGTCCAGTCTGGCAGCAATGCTAGCCTTGGCCGGTTGCTCTACCACGTCTGAAACCGCTTCCGCCGATAACAAGGCACCTGTGGTCGAAACGGCGAAGATCGAAACCAACCAGATCTTTTCCGATTCCTATGGCGCGGTGACCGATGCCGGCTATGCCCTGCCGGCCATCCCGATCAACAAGGTCAACAAGCAGTTCCACCGCCAGGTGGTGGAATACTCGACCTCCGAAAAGCCGGGCACCATCGTCGTCGATACGCCGAAGCGTTTCCTCTATTACGTACTGCCGGGCGGCAAGGCCGTTCGTTACGGTATCAGCGTTGGCAAGGCAGGCTTTGCTTGGAAGGGCGAAGCCTACGTTGCCTGGAAGCAGGAATGGCCGACCTGGCATCCGCCGAAGGAAATGGCGGGCCGCAAGCCGGAAGTCGCCAAGTATGTCGAAAACGGCATGGGGCCGAGCATCTCGAACCCGCTGGGCGCCCGCGCCATGTACCTCTTCGACGACAAGGGCCGCGATACGCTGTTCCGCCTGCACGGCACGCCGGAATGGTCCTCCATCGGCACCGCGGCTTCGTCGGGCTGCATCCGCCTGATCAATCAGGACGTGATCGATCTCTACAGCCGCGTCCGTCCGGGCCGTGGCACCCGCGTCGTCGTTCTCCAGTAAGAACCGCCGCATACTCTCTTCAAGAAGCCGCCGGAGCGATCCGGCGGCTTTTTTGTCTGACCTTGCAAGATGCGACATTGCCGGAACATCCGCTTTTTGTCAGGCTCGGCACAGCCGGTCGTTCCGGTGCCATGAGGATCGGAAACCATGCCCTCCATCGAGGTTCTGCTCGCCTTCGCCGTCACCACGGCTGTCTTCGCCTTCATTCCCGGTCCGGCCATGCTCTATGCCGCCGCCCGAACCATGGCGGGTGGACGCAAGGCCGGGCTGATGGCGGTGCTTGGCATTCATACCGGCGCCTATGTTCATATCATCGCAGCGGCAGCGGGCCTGTCAGCGCTCTTCCACGCAGCGCCCCTTGTTTACATGGGGGTGAAAATGGCCGGTGCCGCCTACCTCGTCTGGCTTGGTATCTCGCTGTTCCGCACGCCGGATACAGAGGGCGACGCGCCTGCCCTGCCCGCCCCGAAGGCCGGCTACCGGGCTTTCATCGAGAGCGTGACCGTCGAGGTCCTCAATCCGAAAACGGTGATCTTCTTCACCGCCTTCCTCCCGCAGTTCATCGACAGCGGTGCGGCTATGCCGATCTGGGTCCAGTTCGCGGTGCTGGGCATGGCGGTGAACCTCATCTTTACCTTCGCGGATGTGGTCTGCGTGTTTCTGGCGGGTTTGATCGTTTCCCGGCTGAAGCGCTCGGGCACTGTCCAGCGCCTCACTCGCAAGGCCGGCGGAACAGTCCTGATCGGGCTTGGCGCCCATCTCGCCCTTCAAAGGGGCTGAACGGAAAAGGGCCGCCTTTCGGCGACCCCTTCATCATTTCATCAGAAGTCGAAACCTCAGCCGGCGAGCTTTGCCTTCAACTCGCGGCGACGGCGGTGCAGGACCGGCTCGGTATAGCCGTTCGGCTGTTCACGGCCCTTCAGGACCAGATCGAGAGCAGCCTGGAAGGCGACCGAACCGTCGAAATCGTTGGCCATCGGCGTATAGAGCGGATCACCGGCATTCTGGCGATCGACGACCGCGGCCATGCGCTTCATCGTTTCGAGGATCTGAGTCTCGGTGATGACGCCGTGGCGCAGCCAGTTGGCCATGTGCTGCGAGGAGATGCGCAGCGTGGCGCGGTCTTCCATCAGGCCGATATCGTTGATATCCGGAACCTTGGAGCAGCCGACGCCCTGATCGATCCAGCGGACGACGTAGCCCAGAATGCCCTGTGCGTTGTTGTCGATCTCGCGCTGGATATCCTCCGGCGACCAGTTCGGACGCGAAGCGACCGGGACCGAGAGAATGTCGCCAAGAGCGGCGCGCGGGCGCGACTTGAAGCCAGCCTGAACGGCGGCAACATCGACCGTGTGGTAATGAGTGGCGTGCAGCGTGGCAGCCGTGGGCGAAGGAACCCAGGCCGTGTTGGCCCCGGCCTTCGGATGAGCGATCTTCTGCTCCAGCATGGCGGCCATCAGGTCCGGCATGGCCCACATGCCCTTGCCGATCTGCGCGTGGCCGGAAAGACCACATTCGATACCGATATCGACGTTCCACTGCTCGTAAGCGGAAATCCAGGCGGCCTGCTTCATGTCGCCCTTGCGGATCATCGGACCCGCTTCCATCGAGGTGTGGATTTCATCGCCCGTGCGATCGAGGAAGCCGGTGTTGATGAAGACGACCCGCTCCTTCGCAGCGCGGATGCATTCCTTGAGGTTGACCGTGGTGCGGCGCTCCTCGTCCATGATGCCCATCTTCATGGTGTTCGGTGCCATGCCGAGCGCAGCCTCGACCTTGCCGAACAGCTTCGAGGCGAAGGCGACTTCTTCCGGGCCGTGCATCTTCGGCTTGACGACATACATCGAGCCGGCGCGAGAATTGGCGCGGCGGCCGTTCGGGCCGATATCGACAAGCGCGATAAGGCCGGTGACCAGCGCATCCATGATGCCTTCCGGGATCTCGTTGCCATCTGCATCGAGAACGGCGGGGTTGGTCATCAGGTGGCCGACATTGCGGACCAGCATCAGCGAGCGGCCGTGCAGCGAAAGGCTGGAGCCATCCGGCGCGGTATAGGTGCGGTCGGGGTTCAGGCGGCGGATGATGGTCTTGTCGCCCTTCTGAACCTCTTCCGTCAGGTCACCCTTCATCAGGCCGAGCCAATTGGAATAGACAACGACCTTATCCTCGGCGTCGACGGCGGCAACGCTGTCTTCGCAGTCCATGATCGTGGTGAGAGCCGATTCGGCGATGACATCGGCAATGCCGGCCGGGTCGGTCTTGCCGATCAGCGAGGTCGGATCGATGCGAACTTCGGCATGAAGACCGTTCTTCCTCAGCAGGATCGCTTCCGGTGCGGCAGCCGGGCCATGATAGCCGGCAAAGGACGCCGGATTGGCAAGACCGGTCTCGTTGCCATCAAGCAGCGTGATGAAGAGGGCTTCATCCTTGATGGTGAAGGACTTCACATCCTTCCACGAACCGGCAGCAAGCGGCGCGCTGGCATCGAGGAAGTTCCGGGCCCAGGCGATGACCTTTTCGCCGCGCTTCGGATTGTAGCCCTTGCCCTTTTCAGCGCCATCGGCCTCGGAAATCGCATCCGTGCCATAAAGCGCGTCATAGAGCGAACCCCAGCGGGCATTGGCGGCATTCAGTGCATAGCGGGCGTTCATGACGGGAACGACGAGCTGCGGGCCGGCAACCTCGGCAATTTCCGGATCGACATTGTCGGTCGTGACGCTGAAGGCAGGGCCTTCCGGCAGGATGTAGCCGATTTCGCGCAGGAACGCTTCATAACCAGCCATATCGACCGGAGCACCGTTGTTGCGGTACCAGTCGTCAAGCTGTTCCTGGAAGCGGTCACGCTTGGCCAGAAGCGCGCGATTTTCCGGTGCAAGCTCGTTCACGATGGCCGCAAAAGCTGCGAAATAGGCATCCGGATCGACCGGCGTCGCCGGCAGGGCTTCCTTGACGAGGAACTCGTAAAGACCGGCATCAAAGGCCAGTCCGTTCTTTTCAATCCGGCTCATATCTCAACTCCCATGGCATGACGCCTTACAGTGAGGTGCAGTTTCACCGGATTTCGATTTTGGTCAATTCTGCAAAAGTTTGAAAGATTTTTTCCAAATTGGAAAGAATGCCGGCGCAGTTAGTCGCCTGACGAAAAAGCGGCTGGAAATGAACGTCAGAGAAGCTTCTTGAGCTCGGCCAGACGGTCATTGACCAGCCACCCGTAATAATTCTCTTCCGGCCAGGTTTGCTGACCGGATGCCCGCTGCGCCGCCAGCCTGCGGGCGCGTTCGCGCGAATTGCCGACATTATAGAGCGTGGCGGTGATACCCGGATTGCCGGAAATATCGACATTGGCGATATCGTCGTAATCGTCGATCGCCCGGCGGATGATCGCAGCCATATAGGCAAGCGACCGGTCCGGGTCCATGATTGCCTTGTAGACCCCGGCGGCATCCTTCTCGTCCAGCCTGTCGAAGCCGGACTTCTTCGCGACCATGTCGGACAGCATCAGCGCCGTCAACGGATTGATCTGGCCAAGGCCGAAGGTCTGGCCCGCGAAGAAGGGCTGGAAGAAGACGGCGCTGAAGCGGTTGTCCGGGAAGGAGGTTCCATCGACTTTCCGACCGCGGAAGCTCTTGTCCCACACATCTTCGCGGCAGGTCCACAGCGTGTAGCTGTCGGATTGCTTGCACTCGGCAAATTGCGGGCGCGCGAGGAACTCGGTGATCGATTCGTCGCCATAGCCGAAACGGAAGGAGCTGCCGGTGTAGGACGCAGCCTTCACGTAATAGCTTTGCAGCCGGTCATAGGCATCGACATTATAGGTGTGCTCTCCCACCAGCGCGCCAATCATGTGGATGGGGTCGATACTATAGGCGGAAGCGGTCTTCTTGATCTTGGCGATCAGTTGCCGGTCACTGGCAAGAAGGTCACGGACCTTCTCATATTTACGGTCGAAGCTCGACTTCAGCGCAGCGGTGCGGCGAACGGAGGAGCCGGGAATAGCCGGTTGTTCGGCATTGCGGTTGCCCTCCGGCATCGGCGAACCTGCCAGTGCCACATCTGCCGAGGTCAGCGCCAGAGCGCCCGTGAATGCCAGGATAATCCGTCGAAGCTTCACCATTCCATCCATGATCTGCCGCGCCCTGCCGGCAAATCGGGCCGAATCGGGTCATTGCGGGGAAAGTCGCCAACAGGCGGCTCTCCTTTAACGAAATCATAACGGCTTTGTCGAGGCGGGATCGTTCACAATCCCGCCAGACACAGGCCTCCCGCCTAGAGAATGTAGCGCGAAAGATCGGTATCGCGGGCGAGATCGCCAACATGTTCGCGAACATAGTCCGAATCGATCATCACCGCCGAACCGCCACGGTCCGGCGCGTTGAACGAGATTTCGTCCAGCACCCGCTCCATCACCGTCTGAAGACGGCGCGCGCCGATATTCTCGACGGTCGAGTTCAGGTGAACCGCCGTATCGGCCAACGCGTCGATAGCCTCTTCGGTAAAGTCGAGGTTCAGCTCCTCCGTCGCCATCAGCGCCTTGTACTGGCGGATAAGGCTGGCTTCCGTTTCCGTCAGGATGCGACGGAAATCCTCCTTGGTCAGCGGCTTCAGTTCGACGCGGATCGGCAGGCGACCCTGAAGCTCCGGCAGAAGGTCCGACGGTTTGGCAACATGGAAGGCACCGGACGCAATGAAGAGGATGTGATCCGTCTTCACCGGGCCGTATTTGGTCGAAACCGTGGTGCCTTCAACGAGCGGCAGCAGATCGCGCTGCACGCCTTCGCGCGACACGCCGGCACCGACGCCACCATCGCGGGCAGCGATCTTGTCGATCTCATCGATGAAGACGATGCCGTCATTTTCCGCCGAACGGATCGCCTCGCGCTGAATGACCTCGTTGTCGATCAGCTTGTCGGATTCGTCACGGATGAGGTCCGGGTAGGACTTCGAGACGGTGGTGTGCACCTTCTTGGTGCGCCCGCCCATGGCCTTGCCGAACATTTCCGACAGGTTGAGAACGCCGACATTGGCGCCGGGCATGCCAGGGATCTCGAAGCCGCCCGGCTGACCCGAAGCCGAGTCGGCCACCTCGATATCGATTTCCTTGTCGTCCAGTTCACCGGCGCGCAGCTTCTTGCGGAAGCTCTCGCGGGTAGCAGGCGAGGCCGTCGCGCCGACCAGCGCATCCAGAACCCTTTCCTCGGCATTCTGGTGGGCCTTCGCCTCCACTTCGGCACGCTTCTTCTCGCGGGTCAGCGTGATGCCGACTTCGACCAGATCGCGGATGATCTGCTCGACGTCGCGACCGACGTAACCGACCTCGGTAAACTTGGTGGCTTCCACCTTGATGAAGGGTGCACCGGCCAGCTTGGCCAGACGGCGGGAAATCTCGGTCTTGCCGACGCCGGTCGGGCCGATCATCAGGATGTTCTTCGGCATCACCTCGTCGCGCAGCCCTTCCTCAAGCTGTTGGCGCCGCCAACGATTGCGCAGGGCGATGGCCACCGCACGCTTGGCATCGTGCTGGCCGATGATGTGGCGGTCCAGTTCGGACACGATTTCACGGGGAGAAAAATTCGTCATGATGCTCTTGTCCTTCACGTCCATCTCAACGTTCGGCATCGAGCGTTTCGACGATCATATTGTGGTTGGTGTAAACGCAGATATCGGCCGCGATATCGAGCGCGCGGCGCGCCACCTCTTCTGCGCCCTTGTCCGTATCCATCAGCGCACGGGCGGCGGCGAGCGCATAATTGCCGCCGGAGCCGATGGCGATGGCGCCGTGTTCGGGTTCCAGCACATCGCCATTGCCGGTGATTGCCAACGTAATATTCTTGTCAGCCACGATCATCATGGCTTCGAGATTGCGCAGATATTTGTCGGTGCGCCAATCCTTGGCCAGTTCGACGGCGGCGCGCATGAGCTGGCCGGGATATTGCTCCAGCTTCTTTTCTAGCCGGTCGAGCAGGGTGAAGGCATCGGCAGTAGCACCCGCAAAGCCGGCAATGACCTCGCCGCCCTTGCCGATGCGGCGCACCTTGCGCGCATTGCCCTTCATGACGGTCTGGCCAAGGCTCACCTGACCGTCGCCGGCCATCACCACCTTGCCATCCTTGCGTACAGAAATAATCGTCGTCATTGGAAAGTCCTTCAGGCTCCGGAAACACTCCGGACTTTGTCGTAGGTTGGACTTTATGTAAGTGCACCCGACACGAATGCAATGCGGCCAAAACACCGCAATGATTCTGGCCTTGAGCGCCTTTGCCTGCTAAGAAACGCGCACTGTAAACCGGAGTCCGCGACATGACCGAAGCCGCGAGCCGCAAGGCCAGCGTTTCCCGCACGACCAACGAGACCGCCATTTCCGTTTCCGTTTCCATCGACGGCACCGGCACCGGCAAGATTTCGACGGGCGTCGGCTTCTTCGATCATATGCTGGACCAGCTTTGCCGCCATTCCCTCATCGACATGGATATTTCCGTGAAGGGCGATCTCCATATCGATGACCACCACACGGTTGAGGATACCGGCATCGCGCTCGGGCAGGCCATTTCGAAGGCACTCGGCGACCGGCGCGGCATCACCCGTTATGCCTCGCTCGACCTTGTAATGGACGAGACCATGACCAAGGCGGGTATCGATGTTTCCGGCCGGCCCTTCCTCGTGTGGAACGTGAGTTTTTCCGCACCGAAGATCGGCACCTTCGACACCGAACTGGTGCGTGAATTCTTCCAGGCCTTCGCGCAGAATGCCGGTATCACGCTGCATGTGCTGAACCATTATGGCGCCAACAACCATCATATCGCCGAGACCTGCTTCAAGGCCGTCGCGCGGGTGCTGAGAGCAGCAACCGAAATCGATCCACGCCAGGCGAACCGGGTTCCCTCCACCAAGGGCACGCTGGTCTGATCCGTTATCCGGACGCCTCGCCAAGAGAGGGTTCCCTCCATGGCAAGCTATCTTTTCCTGACCCCGCCGGGTCGTGCACCGGGCGATGAAAAAACCGTCGTGCTGCGCGACGGCTTTTCCTTCCTCGCCTATCTCTTGCCACCCCTCTGGTTCCTGCTGCACCGGCTCTGGTTCGAGGCGCTGTTTGTCGCGCTCCTGCTCGGGCTGGCCGGCCTTGTTGCTGAGACCGGGTATCTCGGTCCGGCGGGCCCCTTCCCCGGCGTCGCGCTCTGCCTTTTCTACGGGCTTGAAAGCGCTAATCTGCGCCTTCGTCACCTCGAACGAAAAGGTTTCCGGCTGGCTGCAGCGCTTGAGGCGCGGAATCTTGCCGAGGCCGAGGAAATCTTCTTTTCCAAAACGCCACTTGCGACTAGAACGCCGGTGAATTCAGCCAGTAAGAACCCGGCACCGGCCGCCCTGCGGCCCACAGGCGACCATCGCCCGGTGCTCGGTCTTTTCGATTTGCATGGAGGACGCTGAGTGATGCGCGTCGCGATCATCGACTACGGTTCGGGCAATCTGCGCTCGGCCACCAAGGCTTTTGAACGCTCCGCCCGCGAGGAAGGGCTCGATGCCGAAATCATCCTGACCGACAAGGCCGACATCGTCGCGGCAGCCGACCGGATCGTGCTTCCGGGTGTCGGTGCCTATGCCGATTGCCGCGCCGGGCTCGATGCCGTGCCCGGCATGGTGGACGCGCTTCGCCACGCCGTCGAGGAAAAGGCCCGCCCCTTCCTCGGCATCTGCGTTGGCATGCAGCTCATGTCCTCGCGCGGGTTGGAGAAAACCATCACGCAGGGCCTCGGCTGGATCGAGGGCGATGTGGTGGAGATGACCCCGTCCGATCCCACCCTCAAGATCCCGCAGATTGGCTGGAACACGCTGACGCTCAACCGTCCGCATCCGCTGTTCGATGGCATTCCGACAGGGGAAACCGGCCTGCATGCCTATTTCGTGCATTCCTATCATCTGGCCGCGACAAAGCCTCAGGACGTGATCGCCACGACCGATTACGGCGGCCCGATGACCGCCTTCGTCGGCCGTGACAACATGGCAGGCGCCCAGTTCCACCCGGAAAAGAGCCAGACGCTGGGCCTCAAGCTTATCGCCAACTTCCTGAAATGGACGCCGTGACATGATCCTCTTTCCCGCAATCGACCTGAAGGACGGCCAGTGCGTGCGCCTGAAGCTTGGCGACATGGACCAGGCCACCGTCTACAATCCCGACCCCGGCGCGCAGGCCAAAGCCTTCGAGGATCAAGGTTTCGAGTGGCTGCATGTGGTCGATCTCAACGGCGCCTTTGCCGGTGAGACGGTCAACGGCGCTGCCGTCGACGCCATCTTGAAGGCGACGAAGAACCCGGTGCAGCTCGGCGGTGGCATCCGCACGCTCGATCATATCGAAAACTGGCTTTCGCGTGGGCTGTCGCGCGTCATTCTCGGCACCGTCGCGGTGCGTGACCCGGCCCTCGTCATCGAAGCTTGCAAGCGCTTTCCCGGCCATGTCGCTGTCGGCATCGACGCCAAGGGCGGCAAGGTTGCGGTCGAGGGCTGGGCGGAAGCCTCCGAACTCGGCGTGATCGAACTGGCCAAGAAATTCGAGGGTGCTGGCGTTTCTGCCATCATCTACACCGACATCGACCGCGACGGCATTCTCACCGGCATCAACTGGGCTTCCACGCTGGAACTGGCCGGTGCCGTCTCGATTCCGGTGATCGCATCGGGCGGCCTTGCCTCGCTGGACGATATTCGCCGCATGCTGGAACCAGACGCTGCTCGTCTCGAAGGCGCGATCTCCGGCCGGGCGCTCTATGACGGCCGCATCAATCCCAAGGAAGCGCTGGCGCTGATGGCCGTCGCGAAGAAGGAGGCCGCGCTGTGACCCTAAAGGCTCGTGTTATTCCTTGCCTTGATGTCAAAGACGGCCGCGTTGTCAAAGGCGTGAACTTCGTCGATCTCATCGATGCCGGCGATCCGGTCGAAGCCGCACAGGCCTATGACGCCGCCGGTGCTGACGAGCTTTGCTTTCTCGACATCACCGCCTCCTCCGACAATCGCGACACGATCTTCGACGTGGTGCAACGCACCGCCGAACATTGCTTCATGCCGCTTACCGTCGGTGGCGGCGTGCGCTCGATTGCCGATATTCGCAAGCTCTTACTGTGCGGTGCCGACAAGGTTTCGATCAACTCGGCAGCGGTGAACAACCCCGACTTCGTGAAGGAAGCAGCCGACAAGTTCGGCGACCAGTGCATCGTCGTCTCCATTGACGCCAAGCGTCGCCGCACACAGACCGTCGGCGGTGACAACAAGAGCGCCTGGGAAATCTACACCCATGGCGGTCGCAACCCGACCGGCATCGACGCAGTGGAATTCGCGATCCAGATGGTCGAGCGCGGCGCCGGCGAACTGCTGGTAACCTCCATGGACAAGGATGGCACGAAATCCGGCTACGATCTGGAACTGACCCGCACGATTGCGGACGCCGTGCGGGTGCCGGTCATCGCATCGGGCGGAGTCGGCAATCTCGACGATCTGGTGGCAGGTGTTGCGGAAGGTCATGCGACGGCGGTTCTGGCCGCGTCGATCTTCCATTTCGGCACCTATACGATCGGTGAGGCCAAGCGTTACATGGCCGAGCGCGGCATTCCGATGCGGCTGGACTGATGGAGGGACAGGATATGACCGAGTTTACCCTTTCCGATCTGGAAAAGATCGTCGCACGCCGCGCGCTTGCCTCGCCGGAGGAATCCTGGACCGCCAAGCTCTACACGGCCGGCCAGCGCAAGGCCGCCAAAAAGCTGGGCGAGGAGGCGGTGGAAACCGTCATCGCCGCAATCGCCGGGGATCGGGACAACCTGACCGACGAAAGTGCAGACCTTCTTTATCACCTTCTCGTCGTTTTGAAGATTGCGGACATACCGCTTTCAGATGTATTGAAGATATTGGAAAAGCGTACTGCGCAATCCGGCCTTGAGGAGAAGGCCAGTCGTCGGGAGTAGTCTCCGGAGGAGTTGAGTATGGGCGCGATCAGGGAGGTAGATGTGCCGGAGACACTGGACCATTTCCAGGCCAGCCGGTACTCGCCATACCACTTCTTTACCGCTGCGGAATGGGCAAAGTTTCGCGCCGACACGCCGCTGACGTTGACCGAAGACGATCTGAAGCGCCTGCGCTCCATCGATGACCCGATCGATCTCGATGAAGTCCGCCGCATTTACCTGTCGCTGTCGCGTCTGCTTTCGGCCCATGTCGAGTCCTCGCAAATGCTGTTCAACCAGCGCAACCAGTTCCTTAGCCTCTCCGACGCAGTGAAGACACCTTTCGTCATTGGCATTGCCGGCTCGGTCGCAGTGGGCAAATCCACGACGGCCCGTATCCTGAAGGAACTTCTGGCTCGGTGGCCCTCAAGCCCCAAGGTCGATCTCGTCACCACGGATGGTTTCCTTTACCCGAACGCCATCCTGAAGGCGCGCGGCCTGATGGCGCGAAAGGGCTTTCCGGAAAGCTACAACACCGGGGCGCTGCTGCGCTTCCTCTCCGATATCAAGGCCGGCCTGCCGAACGTGAAGGCGCCGCGCTATTCCCACAGCGTCTATGACGTTCTGCCGGACGAGCACACCATTGTCGACCGGCCCGACATCCTGATTTTCGAGGGTGTAAACGTCCTCCAGTCGCGCCACCTGCCGGCAGGCGGCAAGATCGTACCTATCGTTTCGGACTTCTTCGACTTCTCGATCTATATCGACGCCGACGAGCCCCTGATTCACAAATGGTATGTGGAGCGCTTCCTGCGTCTGCGCCAGACCGCCTTCCGGGACCCGCAGGCCTATTTCAACCGCTATGCCTCGATCAGCGTCGAGGAAGCGGTGTCGGTTGCCGAAGGGCTATGGCACAACACCAACCTGAAAAACCTCCGGCAGAACATTCTGCCGACCCGCCCGCGTGCCGATCTCATTCTCCAGAAGGGTGAGAACCACACGGTGGAGAAGGTGGCATTGCGCAAACTCTGACCTTCAAGGTTCAGATGACGAGGCGGCCGTCTTGCCACCCCATTCACGCCAAAGCGCCCAGATGACAAGGGCTGTCGGGAAGAGTACGCCGACAGCGACTCCACCCTTGATGATAAGCGCGTGAATGAAGAGGGGCGCAATCCAGATCGCCGCCAGCCCCAACCGGTTCATACCCCTGTCGTGGACTGCCAGCCATGCAATGGCAACGCCCAGCGGCACCATGTCGTAGGAATATCCGTAGGGCGTCGATACGATGGCGAGAACCGCTGTCAGGACCGCGCGCTTTCCCACTGCCATGCTGGAGGCCGGTCGCCACATGACGATGCAAACGACGATCGCTGCCAGTGCGAAGGCCGCCTGCAGCGCATAGGCGCCGGCAAGATCGAAGCCAAGCCACCGCCCCATGATGAATGCCGTGGCGGCATTCCCGTGGTAGGACTGCGGAAAAGGCGCCTCCAGGATCGCCGACATCAACGGTGCGGTCACGCCCACGAAGTTTCGCCAGACATCAAAGCCAAAGACGAGACCCGTCACAAGGTTGATACCAGTAACCGTGACGGCCGCTGAGAGGAAGGCTTTCCCGTTACGGCTGGCAAGAACACAGAAGGGTACCAGCAGTGCAAGATGCGGCTTGATGGCCATGAGACCAATGAGGACGCCGGCAAGAACCGGGCGACGCTCCAGATTGAGCAGGCCGCCGAGCAGCAACGCGGCCGTCAGGGCACCGTTCTGGCCAAAAGCAGCATTCATCCACACTGCCGGACCGGTGATGGCAAGCCAATGTGCAAGGAGCGGCAGGGCCAGCGGCCGAATGGCGAAGTGGAGGCAGAGGATGGTGCCGAAGGTCCACAACAGGTAGGCAGGCATGATCGGCAAAGCGCCAAGCGGCACCGCCAGAAAGAACAGATTGGGCGGATAGCTCCATTCCTGATTCGGCAGAGCTTCAGAAAATATCAGGCGCAGCCAGGCGCGGTAACGCTCCGGCTCGAAAAGCCAATCGATATGGCCTTCCAGAATGAGCCGGCCGGCGCTCCAGAGATTGCTGAAATCCCAGTACGGGGTGCTGCCCGTCGTTGCCGACAGACCATCCGGCGTCAGCGTCCAGAGCGTGGCGAAGTAGAAAAGGCCCCAGCCATAGACAAACAGCGTGATGATGATCGCCAGGCGAATGTCCTGTCTTTCAGCAACCAAATTCATCACTCCCACAACCTATCTGCCGATGCCGAAACCCGCCGGAGTGTCAGGTTGATGCGCCCGCCATTTTTCAGAAGATCGGATGTTCCGGGATAGATCCTGTCGACACCGTGAAAGAACAGCCGCCCCTGCCCGCCAAGCACGAAAACATCACCGCTGGCAAGCTTCAGGGACTGCGTGCGATCGCTGCGCTCAAGGCCGCCGAGCCGGAACAGGCAGCTATCGCCCAGCGAAACCGAAATCACGGGAGCAGAGAAATCCTGTTCGTCGCGGTCCTGATGCAGGCTCATGCGGGCATCAGGCGCATAGAAGTTGACGAGGCACGCCTCAGGCTCCGGCGCATCAGGTGCCACATCAGCCCACAGATCGAGTAAAACTTGCGGAATGGCTGGCCAGGGATTGCCGGTATCCGGATGCAGCGGTTGGTAGCGATAACCGCGCTCCTTATCGGTTATCCAGCCCAGCGTGCCGCAATTGGTCATTTTTACAGACATCGGCTTGCCGGTTTTCGGCATACGCGGCACGACCAGCGGCGCAGCGCTTACCACCGCGCGGATGGCCTCTACCAGCGCTTCCTGCGCCGGTCGATCAAAATAGCCGGGGAGGAGCCGCACACCCGGCGACAGGACCAGTTCGTTCCGCTTCATGAACCGCCACACTCAAAAGAAAACCGCCGCAAACCCTTGAGGGTCCGCGGCGGCGCGTTCAACAGGACTGGATCAGGCTTCCAGTTCCGGGATACGCAGAACCTGACCCGGATAAATCTTGTCCGGGTGGGTCAGCATCGGCTTGTTGGCTTCGAAGATGATCGTGTGCTTGGCGCCCTTGCCGGCACCATACTGGGCCTCTGCGATTTTCCAGAGATTGTCGCCTTTCTTGACGGTGTAGAATACCGGCTCCTTGGCAGGCGCTTCCGCGACCTTGAGTTCGGAGGCTTCAACCTTGGAAATGCCGAGCGTGTTGCCCACGGCAACCACGGCCTTTTCGAAAATGCTCTGGTCGGCGACGTCACCCTTGAGAACGACCTTGTCGCCTTCGACCGACACCTGAACCTTGTCTGTGCCGAGGCCGTGCGATTCCAGTTCCTTCTTCACGGCTTCGGCATCCGGTGCCTTCTCGCCTTCGTCATCCACCAGACCGAGCTTTACGCCGGCGCTCTTGATGAAGCTGAACAGACCCATGATCGTTTCTCCCTGCAGGTTGTTTCGATTCTCGTCATAAGAGAGAGCAGCGACAGGAAGATTACAAGGGTTCATCCCTCAAAAATGAGAGAAAAAACGAACCGGTCTTGGTTCATTCCGTCGCAGGGCGGCCCCGCATCTTCTTCACGCCAGCCCGTCCGGACTTCTCCTTGAGGCGACGTTCGATCGAACCTTTGGTAGGTTTGGTCTTGCGGCGGGGCGGCGGCGGGGGGGCAGCGGCCTCCAGAAGAAGCTCGCGCAGACGGACACGGGCATCCTCGCGATTGCGTTCCTGGCTGCGGAAGCGGCTCGCCTCGATCATCAGCACACCATTCTTCGAGACACGGCTACCACCAAGCTTGATGGCATTTGCCTTCACGCGCTCGTTGAGTGCCGGTGAGGAGGCAATATCGAAGAAAAGCTGGACCGCTGTCGACACCTTGTTGACGTTCTGGCCGCCCGGGCCGCCCGCCAGCACGAACTGCTCGACAAGCTCCCACCCCGCAATCGTAATGCGACTGTTGATCACCAGAGGATCGCTGGCCATGTCCGTTTCTCCTTCGTCTTCCCTCCATAGCCGGAGAAAGGCAAAAGAAAAACCCGGTTGGCGAACCAACCGGGTTTCACGTGAATCCAGTTCAGGATTTCGATCAGGCAGCGGCCGGAGCAGCAGCCTTGACCTTGTCGTCGACGTGGTCTTCGAACTTGGCGAAGTTGGCGACGAACATGCCTGCCAGCTTCTTTGCCTGCGCGTCGTAAGCAGCGCCATCGGCCCAGGTCGAACGCGGATCGAGGATCGCGGTGTCGACACCTTCAAGCGCCTTCGGAACCATGAAGCCGAAGTTCTCATCCTTGCGGAATTCGACCTTGTTCAGTTCGCCCGAGAGAGCAGCCGTCAGCAGGGCGCGAGTTGCCTTGATGGGCATGCGCTTGCCGATGCCGTAAGCACCGCCGGTCCAGCCCGTGGAAACCAGCCAGCAGGTGACGCCGTGCTTGGCGATCAGATCCTTCAGCAGAGCGCCGTACTCAGCCGGGTGACGCGGCATGAAGGGTGCGCCGAAGCAGGTCGAGAACGTGGCTTCCGGTTCGGTCACGCCCTTTTCCGTACCGGCAACCTTGGCGGTGTAACCGGAGAGGAAGTGGTACTCGGCCTGTTCCGGCGTCAGCTTGGCGATCGGCGGCATCACGCCGAAAGCATCGGCGGTGAGCATGATGATCGTCTTCGGATGCGGAGCAAGGCCGGTTTCCGACGCATTCGGGATGAAGTGCAGCGGGTAGGCGCAACGGGTGTTTTCCGTCAGCGAGCCGTCATCGAAGTTCGGAACGCGGTTCTCATCGAGAATGACGTTTTCCAGGACGGTGCCGAAACGCTTGGTCGTGGCATAGATTTCCGGCTCGGCTTCCGCCGAAAGACGGATCGTCTTGGCGTAGCAGCCGCCTTCGAAGTTGAAGATGCCGTGTTCGCCCCAGCCATGCTCGTCATCGCCGACGAGTGTGCGCTTCGGATCGGCAGACAGCGTGGTCTTGCCGGTGCCGGACAGGCCGAAGAAGACAGCGGCATCGCCGGCCGGGCCGACGTTGGCCGAGCAGTGCATCGGCATGACGCCCTTGGCAGGCAGCAGATAGTTGAGAACGGTGAAGACCGACTTCTTGTTTTCACCGGCATAGGACGTGCCGCCGATGAGAACGAGACCACCTTCGAGATCGCAGGCGATGACGGTTTCCGAACGGCAGCCGTGACGGGCCGGATCAGCCTTGAAGCTCGGGAGGTTGATGATCGTCAGCTTCTGCTTGAAGGTGGCGAGCTCTTCCTTCTTCGGGCGGATGAGAAGGTTGCGGATGAACAGTGCATGCCAGGCCAGCTCGGTAACGACGCGGGTCGGCAGGGCGTTTTCCGGATCGGCGCCGCCGATCAGATCCTGCACGTAAAGGCTCTTGCCCTTGGCGTGGGCGAGCATGTCGGCCTTCAGAACAGCAAAGTGTTCCGGCGACATGGGCTTGTTGTTGTCCCACCAGATCTTGTCTTCGGTGACGGCATCACGAACGACGAACTTGTCCTTCGGGGAACGGCCGGTATGCTGGCCGGTGATGGCGCGAACGGCACCGTCTGCGGTCAGATCGGCCTCGCCGGCACGAATCGATTCCTCGACCAGATAGGGCTCAAGGAAATTGTACTTCACAACGGCAGCACCTTCGATGCCAACCGCAGTTACGCTATTCGCCGGATTGAATACTCCGAGCTCCTCCATGCAGACGCCCTCCTTCGTTAAGGCCACAAATGCAAAGCTGGCGGGAACCTAGTTCCCAGCCTGAGAAAACGCAAGACCACCATGGTTAAAATCGCCAATAATTTCAAATAATTAATCGGTTTAAAACGAATCGGTCCGGTTTAAATCGTTTAAACAAAGCGCCGTTTTCGCCAAACTTGACAATCCGCCAGCCCGCCGGATGCGACATTAAGCTGTCGCTTTTGCCTTTGCCACAATTTGTTCCACCTTTATACTCATGAAGGCGCACCGGTGACTGCCGGCCCTGGGCTGGGTAAAGAAATCCAGGAGATGCGCATTCGATGATGGCGGAGAACTTTAGTATGCAGACAATCGCGCTCGTTGATGACGACCGCAATATCCTGACGTCCGTGTCCATCGCGCTTGAGGCCGAAGGCTACAAGGTCGAGACCTACACGGATGGCGCGTCGGCGCTGGAGGGACTTTCCGCCCGCCCGCCGAACCTGGCGATTTTCGACATCAAGATGCCGCGCATGGACGGAATGGAGCTTCTGCGCCGGCTGCGCCAGAAGTCGGACCTGCCGGTGATCTTCCTCACCTCCAAGGATGAAGAGATCGATGAACTGTTCGGCCTGAAAATGGGTGCCGACGATTTCATTACAAAGCCGTTCTCGCAGCGGCTTCTCGTGGAACGCGTCAAGGCTATTTTGCGAAGGGTCGCCAACCGCGAGGCGGCAGCCAGCGGGACGGCGCCGGCAAAGCCTGCGCAGGGCGATCAGGCCCGCACGCTGGAGCGCGGTCAGCTTGTGATGGATCAGGAGCGGCATACCTGCACCTGGAAGGGCGAACCGGTAACGCTGACCGTCACCGAATTCCTCATCCTGCATGCGCTCGCCCAGCGGCCCGGCGTGGTGAAGAGCCGCGACGCGCTGATGGACGCCGCCTATGACGAGCAGGTCTACGTCGACGACCGCACCATCGACAGCCACATCAAGCGGCTTCGCAAGAAGTTCAAGATGGCCGATACCGATTTCGACATGATTGAAACGCTCTACGGCGTGGGATACCGCTTCCGCGAATCGGCCTGACCCCTCGGGCCGGCGAAAGCTCTGGATTGATCAATGGCGACAGCGGCGGACAGCAAGGCAGACAGGCAAGGCGAGGTCGCGGGAAACCGGTCTTCTCGCCGGGCGGGAGGACGCATGCTCTCGCGGCCCTTCACGCTTATCCGTCGCCTGTTCGGCAATGCTGTGTTTTCCAGCCTCACGCGGCGCATCGTCTTCTTCAATCTGGCCGCGCTCGTGGTCCTCGTTGGCGGCATCCTCTATCTCAACCAATTCCGCGAGGGCTTGATCGATGCCCGCGTGGAAAGCCTGCTGACCCAGGGTGAGATCATCGCCGGGGCGATCTCCGCCTCGGCCTCGGTCGATACCAACTCGATCACCATCGATCCGGAAAAGCTGCTGGAGCTGCAGGCGGGGCAAAGCATCACGCCGGTGCCGAGCGACGAAAATCTCGATTTCCCGATCAATCCCGAGCGCGTGGCACCGGTTCTGCGCCGGCTCATCTCTCCCACGCGCACCCGCGCGCGCCTGTTCGATTCCGATGCCAACCTGCTGCTCGATTCCCGACATCTTTATTCGCAGCGGCAGGTGTTGCGTTTCGACCTGCCGCCGATCGATCCCGAGAATATCGGCATCAGCGACCGTTTCATGAGCTGGGTGAACCGGTTGCTTCAGCCCGGCAACCTGCCGCTCTACAAGGAATCGCCCGGCGGCGATGGTGCGATCTATCCGGAAGTGATGAACGCACTGACCGGCGTGCGCGGCGCGGTGGTGCGTGTGACGGAGAAGGGCGAACTGATCGTATCCGTCGCCGTACCCGTGCAGCGCTCGCGCGCCGTGCTCGGCGTCCTGCTGCTTTCGACGCAGGCCGGCGATATCGACAAGATCGTCCACGCCGAGCGTCTCGCCATCATGCGCATGGCGGGTGTGGCCACGCTCGTCAACATCGTGCTGTCGCTGATGTTGTCTTCCACCATCGCCAATCCGCTGCGCCGGCTTTCGGCCGCGGCGGTTCGCGTGCGGCGCGGCGCCAAGCAGCGAGAGGAAATCCCGGATTTCTCCATCCGTCAGGACGAGATCGGCAACCTCTCCGTGGCGCTGCGCGAGATGACGACAGCGCTTTATGACCGTATCGACGCCATTGAAAGCTTTGCCGCCGATGTCAGCCACGAGTTGAAAAACCCGCTCACCTCGCTGCGCAGCGCCGTGGAAACGCTGCCGCTGGCGAAAAGCGAGGATTCCAAGCGTCGCCTCACCGACATCATCCAGCACGATGTGCGCCGCCTGGACCGGTTGATCAGCGATATTTCCGACGCCTCGCGCCTTGATGCCGAACTTGCCCGCGCGGATGCAGCGCCCGTCGATCTGGAAGTGCTGCTGTCGAACCTCGTCAATATTTCGCAGCAGATCCGCAATCACAAGAAGCCGGTCGAACTGGACTATATCATCGACCAGAAACCCGGCAGCCGCGCTGGCTTCACCGTCAACGGCCACGATCTGCGCCTTGGCCAGATCGTCACCAACCTCATAGAGAATGCCCGCTCCTTCGTGCCGGAGAAGAATGGCCGCATCAGCGTTCGTCTTTCACGGACCAAGGATCGCTGCATCATCCAGATTGAGGACAACGGCCCCGGTATTCAGGCCGAGGATATCGACCGTATCTTCGAGCGCTTCTATACCGACCGGCCGGAAGGCGAGAGCTTCGGCCAGAATTCAGGGCTTGGCCTGTCGATCAGCCGCCAGATTGCCGAGGCGCATGGCGGAACGCTGAAGGCGGAAAACATGCACGATGCCGACAGCGACAAGGTGACGGGCGCGCGCTTCGTTCTTTCGCTTCCCGCCCTGCAGAAAACGGCGTGAGGCGGCGATGGCCGAGACGCGTGCCCCGGCCATGAATGTTCATGCCACGGCCATCGTGGTCGGCACGGTCGGGATTGTCTTCACCGGCCCTTCCGGCAGCGGGAAATCGAAACTCGCCTTTGCCTGCCTTGCCGCCGCCCGGCGCGCAGGGCTTTTTGCGGCGCTGGTCGCCGACGACCAGATTTTTCTCGAAAGTGTGAACGGTCACGTCATCGCCCGGCGGCCGGAGCCGATTGCCGGCCTGATGGAGTTTCGCGGCACCGGGATCGGCTCAGTGAAAAGCCTGCCGCATGCGCTCGTGCATCTTGCAGTGCACCCCGTGATTTCAGCGGAAAGCCAGCGCCTGCCCGGCGAAAACGAGCAGGTTGCCCTCACCGAAACCATCTTTCTCCCTTTGTTGCGACTTCCGGTTGACACCGCTGATCCCCTCGCGGTTTTGGGTGTTTTCCAACCGGATCTGCACTTCTAATAGGCGAAAGTCGGCCTGAAACCTTGGTACAAGCCTCTATTTTTGGCTTGCACTTAACGTTTTCATCGCCAAGATACTCGTCCACCGATGGACAGCCATTCTGCATTGCGTTATCGGGCATTCAGTCTGCGCTGTGGGGAGACGAGTAATATTATGATCGGACTAGTGCTGGTGACGCATGGCAAGTTGGCGGAAGAGTTCCGTCTGGCTCTGGAGCATGTCGTCGGACCCCAGCAACTCATCGAGACGATTTGCATCGGCCCCGAGGATGACATGGACCAGCGCCGCCAGGATATCGTTGCCGCGGTTGAGCGTGCCGATACCGGGCATGGCGTGATCATCCTCACCGATATGTTCGGTGGCACCCCCTCCAACCTGTCGATTTCGGTCATGAACACCGGCAAGGTGGAAGTGATCGCCGGCATGAACCTGCCGATGCTGATCAAGCTCGCTGGCATTCGCGCCGACAACGATATGGAAAAGGCGCTGCTTGAATCCTCAGAAGCCGGGCGCAAATATATCAATGTCGCCAGCCGCGTTCTGAGCGGCAAATAGAGCAATCCGGCCTTGCGCCGAAAAGGATTTCGATGACGTCGCTCACGCGCGAACTTCCCATCATCAACAAACGCGGACTGCACGCGCGCGCTTCGGCAAAATTCGTGCAGACAGTCAGCGCCTTCGACGCGAATGTGACTGTTTCCAAGGACGGCATGTCCGTCGGTGGAACCTCCATCATGGGACTGATGATGCTGGCCGCCAGCCCCGGCTGTTGTGTCATGGTTTCCGCGACGGGAAACCAGGCGGTGGATGTTCTGGATGCACTCGAGCGCCTCGTTGCCGATCGCTTCGGCGAAGAAATGTGACTTCCGGCCAAATCTAGTACAATTTTTTCCGTGCGGCCCATTTCGCGCATGTTCGTTCGCGTTTGCCTTGCATTCACCAAGGACATAAAGACATAAAGACTTCTTTATGTCGGAATTGCCAGACAAGACAAAGCCTGATATTGCCTGTCTCCAGTCCTGCCCGCTTCGGCGGGTTTATCGCATGCCGCCCTGTCGAACGCAGGTGTTGCGGCCAAACGCATCCACTCAGGAGACAGTCATGAGCACCGACAAGGATTACATCGTTGCCGATATCGAGCTTGCCGCTTTCGGCCGCAAGGAACTCGACATTGCCGAAACCGAAATGCCCGGCCTGATGGCCTGCCGCGCCGAATTCGGCGAAACGCTGCCGCTGAAGGGCGCGCGCATTTCCGGCTCGCTGCATATGACGATCCAGACCGGCGTTCTGATTGAAACACTCAAGGCGCTGGGCGCCGAGGTTCGCTGGGCTTCCTGCAACATCTTCTCGACCCAGGACCATGCCGCTGCCGCAATCGCCGCCGCCGGCATTCCGGTCTTCGCCGTAAAGGGCGAAACGCTGACCGAATACTGGGAATATACCGACCGCATCTTCCAGTGGACCGATGGCGGCTTCTCCAACATGATCCTCGACGATGGCGGCGACGCCACCATGTATATCCTGCTGGGCGCCCGCGCCGAAGCCGGTGAAGACGTGCTCTCCAATCCCGGCTCGGAAGAAGAGGAAATCCTCGTCGCGCAGATCAAGAAGCGCCTCAAGGCTTCGCCGGGCTGGTTCACCAAGCAGCGTGCCGCCATCAAGGGCGTTTCGGAAGAAACGACCACGGGCGTTCACCGCCTCTATGAGTTGCAGAAGAAGGGTCTCCTCCCCTTCCCGGCCATCAACGTCAACGACAGCGTTACGAAATCGAAGTTCGATAACAAGTATGGCTGCAAGGAATCGCTGGTCGATGGCATCCGCCGCGCCACCGATGTGATGATGGCCGGCAAGGTCGCTGTCGTCTGCGGTTACGGCGACGTCGGCAAAGGCTCTGCTGCCTCGCTGCGCGGCGCCGGTGCCCGCGTCAAGGTCACGGAAATCGACCCAATCTGCGCGCTTCAGGCCGCCATGGACGGTTTCGAGATCGTCCAGCTCGAAGACGTTGCTTCGTCCGCCGACATCTTCATCACCACCACCGGCAACAAGGACGTCATCCGGATCGAGCATATGCGCGAGATGAAGGACATGGCGATCGTCGGCAATATCGGCCATTTCGACAACGAAATTCAGGTCGCGGCGCTGCGGAACCTCAAGTGGACCAACATCAAGCCGCAGGTCGACATGATCGAGTTCGCCTCAGGTAACCGCATGATCCTGCTGTCGGAAGGCCGCCTGCTGAACCTCGGCAACGCCACCGGCCACCCGTCTTTCGTGATGTCCGCCTCGTTCACCAACCAGGTTCTGGCCCAGATCGAGCTTTACACCAAGCCGGACGACTATAAGAACGAAGTCTACATCCTGCCGAAGCACCTCGACGAAAAGGTCGCCCGCCTACATCTCGACAAGCTCGGCGTGAAGCTGACCGAGCTTTCGGAAGAGCAGGCTGCCTATATCGGCGTGTCCACCAGCGGCCCGTTCAAGGCTGAACACTACCGCTATTAATCAGGCTTAACTCATCCACAAGATATAGAAGCCGCGACCTTGACAAAGGCCGCGGCTTCTTTTTTGCCCCGCTCCCTTCCCGTGGATTCCCTAAAGAAGTATCTTTTTGAGACTTGATTCGCGCATTCCTGGCGGAGTTCTGCGCGAAAATGGGATGTCTTGTCGAAATGCGGCACAAGGGACGGAGACAGACCGGATATGACGGTTCATATAAATGGCCAGCCCTCGGGCGCGGCCGCCAACGACGGTAATGAGGACCGTCGCGCCAAGGCCGGAAACGGCATCGGCATCCTTCTGAAAAAGATCTTCGGCAAACCTGTCGTCCAGCGACGGGCGCCAACGATCACGGCTTTTCTTTCGGGTACGGCGTTGTCGGGCTTTGCAGCCTCGGCACATGCGCAGCAGGCGGAGCCGATCGCGGCGCGGCTGTTTTCCTCGGCGGAAATGGCAACCTTCTCGCTGGTTCTCGGCGTGCTTTCGGCCACGCTTCTTTCCACCGTCTGGTTCATTCGCCAGCGCGGAAACATGGAAACAGAGGCGCGCGAAATCCGTTCCGCGCTCTCGGATGCGCAGCATCGCATTTCGCGCTACGAGGCGCTGATTGCCGACAAGAACCGCCGCATCGTCATCTGGGACGGCGCCAGTTCGAAGCCGGAAATTTTGGGCGCCCTGCCGGCAGAGACCGGCGCACCGGCCAGCAACAGCGATTTTCTCGCTTTCGGTCGCTGGCTGAAATCGACCTTTGCGGCCGATCTCGAAAAAGCCATCGAAACGCTGCGCACCGATGCGCGCAGCTTCGACATGGTCATCGAGACGCAGCGCGAAGAGGTACTGGAAGTGCAGGGCCGGGTTTCCGGTGGCCGCGCTTTCGTGCGCTTCATTGCGCTCAACAACCTGCGGGCCGAGCTGGCCGAACTCAAGATCGAGCGCGACCGACTCCAAACGTCCATTTCCATCTTCCAGGACCTTCTCGATTCCATCGAGCAGCCGGTGTGGCAGCGCGGCTCGGACGGCAAACTGGTCTGGGTGAACCATGCCTATGGCGAGGCTGTCGAGGCGGATACGCCGCAGACTGCCGTGCGCGAGAACCGCGAGATTCTGACGACGGTGAGCCGCGAGAAGATCCGCGCCAGTGCCACGCCGGAATCGCCCTTCCAGGGCACGGTTTCGACCGTGGTGCGAGGCAACCGCACCTTCTACGATGTGGTGGACGTGAAAAACCCCACCGGATCGGCGGGCATGGCGGTGGACGTTTCCTCCGTCGAGGCCGTGCGTGAGGAGCTGAAGCGCACCCTGCGGGCCCATGCTGAAACGCTCGACCATTTGGCGACCCCGGTTGCGATCTTCGATGGCGAACGCCGGCTGCAATTCTACAATCAGGCCTTCCTGCAACTCTGGGAACTCGACATGGCGTTCCTGGAATCGGCACCGGACAATAACGAATTGTTCGACCGGCTCCGCAGCGCCGGAAAGCTGCCGGAACAGCTCAACTGGAAGAGCTGGAAGGACAATGCCCTTTCCGTCTATCAGGCCCTCGATACCAAGACCGATCTGTGGCATCTGCCGAACGGCCAGACGCTGCGGGTGATCGCCACCGCGCATCCGCAGGGCGGCGCGACCTGGGTGTTCGAGAACCTGACCGAACAGGTCGATCTGGAAACCCGCTACAATACGCTGGTGCGTGTTCAGGGCGAAACCATCGACCATCTGTCCGAAGGTGTTGCCGTTTTCGGGCCGGATGGACGCATCCGCCTGTCGAACCCGGCCTTCCGGGCGCTTTGGGGCGTGACAGCCGAACAGGCCAAGCCCGAAACGCATATCCGCGCCATCGAGACGGCCTGTGCGCCGTCCTACGACAAGCCGGATGGCTGGCGCCGCTTCGGCCAGATGATCACCAGCTTCGACGACGAGCGACCTTCGCTGGACGGCACGCTGGAGCTTTATTCCGGCCTCGTGCTCGATTACGCCGTCATTCCGCTGCCGAATGCCCAGACCATGCTGACGTTTGTCGATATGACCGACAATGTCCGCGCGGAACGGGCGCTCAAGGAAAAGAACGAGGCGCTGACCAAGGCCGACGAGCTGAAAAATGACTTCGTCCAGCACGTCTCCTATGAGTTGCGTTCGCCGCTGACCAACATCATCGGCTTCACCGATCTCCTGAAATCGCAGGTGGTCGGGCCGCTCAACGAGCGTCAGTCGGAATATGTCGACCATATCTCGACCTCCTCGGCCCTGCTTCTGACCATCGTGAACGACATTCTCGATCTCGCGACTGTCGATGCCGGCATCATGTATCTCAACTACCAGACCACCGATCTGGACGACCTTCTCGACGATGTGGCAATGCAGATTGCCGACCGGCTTCAGGAAGCGGGCGTGACGCTGGAAATGGTGGGGCCGGCCCATCTCGGCTCCATGGTGGCCGATCCGCAGCGCCTGAAGCAGATCCTCCTCAAGCTGCTTAGCAATGCCGCGAATTTCGCGCCGGAAGGCTCAGTCATCTCGCTGACCTGCCAGCGCGAAGGCCAGGATTTCACCTTCTCGGTGGCCGACAAGGGCCCGGGCATTCCCGAAGAGATGATCAAGGCCGTGTTTAACCGCTTCAATGCCGGCACCGGTGGCGGCAAACGAACCGGCGCGGGGCTCGGCCTTTCCATCGTCGAAAGCTTCGTCAGCCTGCATGGCGGAACCGTGTCCATCGAAAGCGCACCCGGCAAGGGAACCATCGTCCATTGCCGTATTCCCAACGCTGCCGAACCTGACGCCAGAAGCGCCGCCGCCGAATGACCGAAGCCGTCCGAACTTTCACGCTGACTCTGGCCGGCGAGGCCGATACGATCCGGCTTGGCGAGGATCTGGCGCTGGCGCTGAAGCCGGGCGATTGTCTGGCGCTTTCCGGCAATCTCGGGGCAGGCAAATCGACTCTCGCGCGCGCCTTCCTGCGCGCCATGGCAAACGACCCCTATCTGGAAGCCCCGAGCCCGACCTTCACGCTGGTGCAAAGTTATGAGCTGCGCCTGCCCGTCGCCCATTTCGACCTCTACCGCATCGCCGACCCCTCCGAACTCGATGAACTCGGGCTGGACGAGGCGCTGGATCATGGCGTGGCGCTGATCGAATGGCCGGAAATGGCGGGCGATGTCCTGCCGAAAACCGCCATTTCCCTGAAACTGGAACAGGACGGCGAAGGCCGCCGCGCGACCATCGTTGCCCGCGAACCGCAGGCCGGACGCATCGCCCGCAACCTCCTGGTCCGTGCCTTCCTCAATGACCACGGCCATGCCGGTGCCGCGCGCCGGCATCTGACCGGAGATGCCTCGACACGGGCCTATGAATACGTCATCGACGCCGATAAACCGCGTCTGATCCTGATGGATACGCCGCGCCAGCCGGATGGTCCGCCGATTCGCGACGGCAAGCCCTATTCGCAGATCGCCCATCTGGCCGAAGATGTCTATCCGTTCGTCGCCATTGCCCGCACACTGAGGGCGCAGGGGCTGGCGGCACCGGAGATTTACGACGGCGATTACGAAGCCGGTATTCTCCTGATCGAGGATCTCGGCACCGAGGGTGTTCTCGATTCCGATCGCAAACCGATCCCCGAGCGCTACCGTGAAAGCGTCGCTTGTCTGGCGCATCTGCATTCCATGCAGTTCCCGCGCCAAATCCGCGTTACCGATGCCCATGTCCACACCATTCCCGATTACGATGCGACCGTGATGAAGATGGAGGCCGAGTTGACGCTCGACTGGCATCTGCCGTGGAAGCGCAACGGCAAGGGTGCGAGCGATGAGGAGCGCGCCGAGTATCTCGCCATCTGGGACGGGTTGATTGCGGAACTGGCCGATGCCGAGACCAATCTGGTGCTGCGCGATTTCCATTCGCCCAACATCATCTGGCGGCCTGAGGCAAGCGGCATCGACCGCGTCGGCCTCATTGACTTCCAGGACGCGATGATCGGGCCGACGGCCTATGATCTCGTCTCCATCGTGCAGGATGCCCGCGTGACCATCGAGCGTGATCTGGTCGATGTGATGATGGCGGATTACATGGCGCTTCGCCATGCCCAATCTGCGAATGAAACAAGTGGCTTTGACGAGGCGAATTTCCGCAAGGCCTGGGCGATCATGGCGGCGCAGCGCGCTTGCAAGCTCAACGGGCTGTGGGTGCGGCTGTGGAAGCGCGATGGCAAGGACGGCTACATGAAGCACATGCCGCGCACGCTGTGGCACCTTCAGGTCGCTTTCGAGCACGAGGCCCTTGCCCTCTTGCGCGAATGGTGCGCACGGGCTGGAATAGGCGCCGTCGAATCATAGAAACCGGCAAGGCGCGATATGACCATCAGGCAAGCCATGGTGCTGGCGGCGGGGCTTGGCACCCGTATGCGCCCGATCACCGATACGATCCCGAAACCGCTGGTGAAGATTGCCGGTAAGACCATGGTCGATTACGCGCTCGATCTTCTGGAAGAGGGCGGCGTGACCCGCGCGGTGGTCAATGTTCATTATCTCGCGGATCAGATGGAGACACATCTGAAGGCGCGCAATCATCCTGAAATCCTGATTTCCGACGAACGCGACCTGCTTCTCGATTCCGGTGGGGGTGCGAAAAAGGGCTTTCGCCTTCTCGAACGCGGCCCGGTCTTCATTATGAACTCCGATCTGTTCTGGGTCGATGAGCCGGACGCCGAAGCCTCCAGCCTGACCCGGCTCGGGCAGTTCTTCAATCCGGAGATCATGGATATGGCACTCCTCTGCGTGCCGCTGGAGCGTACCACCGGCCATAACGGCAAGAAGGATTTCAGCCTTTCCCCGGACGGACATCTGACCCGCTACAAGGACGGCATGGACAACCCGGTCGTCTATGCCGGCGCGATTGCCCTGACCACTGGCCTGCTGGACGATACACCCGAAGGTCCGTTCAGCCTGAACCGCATCTTCGACCGGGCCATTGAACGCGGTCGGCTCCACGGCCTGATGCTGAAGGGTGACTGGCTGACAGCGGGCACGCCGGAAGCCATTGGCGAGGCCGAAGCGCAACTTGCCCGTCTGGCAGCGGAGAAGGCAGCGTGAGCGGCGGCTTTCGCCCGCGCGTCTACACCATCGCCGCCGGCACGCCCTTTCTCGCGACGGTGGCGAAGACGCTTTGCGACGGCACGCTGACACCCGATTTCACCTACGACCCCGCCGATCCGCTGTCGCTGGCCCGCGTGACGATCTTCGTGCCAACCCGGCGCGCAGCGCGTTCGCTGCGCTCGGAATTCGTCGATCTGCTGGGCGGGCGCTCAGCGATCCTGCCAGTCATCCGGCCGCTTGGGGAAACAGAAGAGGAGTCCGGTTTCTTCGATGAGGCCACTCCGGCTCTCATCGATCTGGCCGAGCCGCTCTCCGGTCCGGGGCGGTTGCTGGAATTGTCACGGCTCATTCTCGCCTGGCGCAATCGCCTGCCGGAGGCGATCCGGGCACTGCATTCGGGCTCGCCGCTGATTGCTCCGGCAAGCCCGGCCGATGCGATCTGGCTCGCCCGCGATCTCGCCGAACTGATCGACGCCATCGAGACCGAGGAACGCGACTGGGCCGACCTTGATAACCTCAAGGTCGAGAATTACGCCGACTGGTGGAAACTCACGCTCGAATTCCTGAAGATCGCCGCCGAATGGTGGCCGGCTCGGCTTGGCGAACTGAAACGCTCCTCCCCCTCCCGCCACGCGACAACGCTGCTCGACGCCGAAGCCCGGCGGCTCGCGGGCCTGATCGACGGTGGCCCGGTGATCGTTGCGGGCTCCACCGGCTCGGTACCGGCCGCTGCGCGGCTCATTGCCACCGTCGCGAAAATGCCGAACGGCACCGTCGTGCTCCCCGGTCTCGACACCGTGATGCCGGAAGACCACTGGCAGGAAATTGGTGGATCGGCATTTTCGGCACCGGTTTCGGATGCCGCGCGGCGCAGCCACCCGCAATATGGGCTCTACCGGCTGCTGGAAAAGCTGGGTGTGACACGCGAGGACGTGTTACCGCTTGCTGCGGCACCGGAAGCGCTTCAGGCCCGCGCTACGATCCTGTCACGGGCGCTTGGCCCCTCGCAGGCCACCGATGGCTGGATTGCCTGGCGGAAATCCCTGCCGGACGAAACGCTGGAGGCGGCCTTTGCCAGTGTCTCGCTCATCGAGGCCGCGAACGAGCGTGAGGAAGCACTGGCCATTGCCATCGCACTGCGTCTGGCGCTGGAAAAGCAGGGCCGCAATGGGGATGTCTCGCGCGCGGCGTTGATTACGCCCGATCGCAAACTGGCCCGTCGGGTGAGCGCCGAACTCGCCCGCTTCGGTATCGAGGCGGACGATTCCGCCGGTACACCGCTTGCCGCCACGCATCAGGGAACGCTGATGACGCTGTTGCTGGAAGCCGCCCTTCGCCCCGGCGATCCCGTGGCGATTGCGGCTCTGCTCGGCCACCCGCTTGCCCGTTTCGGTCTGGAGAAGGATCGTTACCGTTCAGCGGCGGAAACGCTGGAACTGACGGCGTTGCGCGGCGGCGTGGGCGAAACCGATATCAGCCAGCTCGAACCCATTCTGACCGCCCGGCTGCCAGCCTTCAAGCAGGCAGAAGACAGGGGCCATGCACCTCACTGGCGTCCGACCTCGACCGATCCACTTCTGAAGGATGCTGCAGATCTTGCCCGAAGCATCGCGGCAGCGGTCGAGCCGCTGTCCAGTGTTTTCCTCAGTCGCAGGTCCGGTGGCGGCTTCACGCCGAACCTGGCGTTAGCCGAATGGGCAGAGAAAACCGGGCGCGTGCTCGAGGCCGTGGCTATCGATGAAAAGGGCGATCTTGCAGCGCTCTGGTCCGGCGAGGCGGGGGAAAAGCTGACCGGGCTTCTCGGTGCGATCATGGACAATGACGGCGGCGTCGAGGCCGACGGACCGCAATGGATCGACATTACCGCCGCGCTGATGGCGAGCGAGGCGGTGAAACCACGGGCGATGAGCCATCCGCGCGTCTTCATCTTCGGCACGCTGGAAGCCCGGCTTCAGGATGTCGATACGATGATCCTCGGCGGCCTGAATGAAGGTTCCTGGCCGGATCAGGCTTCGTCCAACCCGTTCATTTCCCGCAGCATGAAAAGCGAAATGGGGCTCGAGCCGCCGGAGCGGCGCATCGGCCAGCTTGCCCATGATTTCGAGATGGCGAACGGCGTGACCGATCTCATCTATTCCCGCGCGCTGCGGCAGGGATCTGCCCCCACCGTCGCCTCCCGCTTCCTGCAAAGATTGTTGGCGCTGGGCGGCGAGAGCTTTGCGAAAACATTGCGGACCCGCGGCGAGCGGTATCGCGACTACGCCGCGGCGATCGACCGGGGAGAGGGCCAGAAATCCGCCGGTCGCCCCTCCCCCACACCGCCGCCGGAGTTTCAACCGAAACGCTATTCCTTCTCCGAGGTCGGGCGTCTTCGGCGCGATCCCTATTCTGTCTACGCCCGGCGCGTGCTGAAGCTCGATCCGCTCGATCCGTTCAACAGCGATCCCGGCGTCGCCCAGCGGGGCACGCTCTACCATGCCGTCCTCGACCGTTTCGTGAAGGAAGGCCACAAGGCCGGCACGCCGGCGGCACTTGCCGCCATGGAGCGGATCGTCGATGAAGCCTTTCTGGAGGAAAACCTGCCGCCACATATCGATGCCGTCTGGCGCCCGCGCTTCCGCGAGGTTGCGTCCGCCTTTCTCGGCTGGGAAGCGAAACGACAGGGCGAGATCACGCGCAGCGAAACGGAGGTCCGCGCCAACATGGCCATCGAGCCGCTCGGCATCGCGCTGACCGGCAGTGCCGACCGGATCGATTTCCTCAAGGACGGCACAGCAGCGATCATCGACTACAAGACCGGTTCCAGCCCCTCGACCAAACAGGCACGAACACTGCTCGAACCGCAATTGCCGCTGGAGGCCGCCGCCCTCGAAGGCGGCGGGTTCAGAGGCGTTCCCCCGCAGAAGGCCGGCGAACTGCTTTACGTGCGCCTGCGCCCCGGCAACCGTTTCAGGCACGAGACCGTGAATAATGAAAGCGCGAAGGACGGAAAGTCCGCCGCGACGCTCGGGCAGGAAGCACTGGAACAGTTCAGCCGCTTCGTGGCCGTGCTGCAAAAGGGCGAGCGTGGCTTCACCTCGCGGCTCGTACCGTTCAAGCAGTTCGATTACGGCGGCGAATATGACCATCTGGCCCGCGTGGCGGAATGGTCGACGGCTGAAAGCGAAGAGGACGGTGACAATGGTGAGTGAAGCGGCACACGACCCCAAGGCGTGGCTGGACCGCACCACCGAGCGGCAGAGCCTCGCCTCCGACCCCGCGCGGTCGGCCTGGGTTTCTGCCAATGCCGGCTCGGGCAAGACGCATGTACTGACGCAGCGTGTCATCCGCCTGCTGCTCTCGGGCTGCCGGCCTTCCGCCATTCTCTGCCTTACCTATACCAAGGCGGCAGCGTCTGAAATGTCGAACCGCGTCTTTGCGCGACTGGCGGAATGGGCGGTTCTGGACGAGGTGGAGCTGGCAAAGCGCATTGAGGTCATCGAAGGCATGCAGCCCGATGCGATCAAGCTGGCGGAGGCGCGACGGCTCTTCGCCCGCGCACTCGAAACGCCGGGTGGCTTGAAGATCCAGACCATCCACGCCTTTTGCGAGGCGCTGCTGCACCAGTTTCCGCTGGAAGCGAATGTCGCCGGGCATTTTTCCGTTCTGGACGACCGGGCCGCTGCCGCCCTTCTTTCCGATGCGCGCCGCTCGCTGCTGACGGCAACGACGAGCGAAGAGGATCGCGATCTGGCCGATGCCTTCGCGCTGGTTCTGTCGCTGGCCGATGAAACGGGTCTTGAAACCCTGCTTTCCGATATCGTGGCGAAGCGGCAGGCGCTTTCCCGCTTCATCACCCATGCTGCGCAGAATGGCGGCACCGACACGGTCCTACGCAATGGTTACGGCCTTGATCCACTTGAGACAGAGGGAAGCGTAACAAAGTCGCTCTGGCCGTTGCCGGGCCTCTCAGGCCCGATGCTGACGACCTATCTGGAGCTTGCCGACGCCAAGGGCAGCGACACCGTGAAGGGCATTGCCGCCGAGTTGAAAGCGGCGATTGCCGAAGCCGATCCGGCCCTGCGGCTCGCCCGACTGGAAGGCGCGTTGCTGACCGCCAAGGGCGAAGCGAAATCGCCGAAAACACTGGTTGCCGCCGCCATGCGCAAGATCGATCCACGTCTGGACGAAGCGGTAACGGAAGCGGCGGCGCATGTGATGGCCATCCGAGACCGGCTGAAGCTGTTCTCCATGCTGGAAGCGACCAAGGCGGCACTGACGCTGGCGGCCCGGCTGCTGGCCGATTACGAGGAACTGAAGAAGCGCCGCAGCCAGCTCGATTTCGAAGACCTGATTGCCCGCACCGCAATACTTTTGACCCGGCAGGACATCGGGCCATGGGTTCACTACAAACTCGATCAGGGCATAGACCACATTCTGGTGGACGAGGCGCAGGATACGAGCCCGGTGCAATGGACGGTGATCCAGTCGCTGGCAGAAGATTTCTTTTCCGGCGAAAGCGCCCGCGGCCCGGCCTTGCGGACCGTCTTTGCTGTGGGCGATGAAAAGCAGTCGATCTATTCCTTCCAGGGTGCCCGGCCCGAGCGGTTTTCGACCGAACGGCAGGCGACCGAAAAACGGGTCAAGACCGGTGGGCTTGCTTTTTCCTCCATCAGCCTTCCCCTGTCGTTCCGCTCGACTCCGGACGTGCTTTCGGCGGTGGATGCCGTCTTTGCGGTTGAAAGCCACGCCGAGGGTTTGAGCGCGAGCGGCGATGCCATCGTGCACGTTTCCAACCGCATCGGTCATCCCGGCGCTGTCGATCTGTGGGATGCGATCCGCGCCGAAAAGCGCGAGGATGAAGAGGATTGGGTCGCGCCTTACGATTCGACGCCGGAAAGCCAACCGCCGGCGGTGCTTGCTCGCCGCATTGCTCTCACCATCCGCGAGATGATCGGGCGCGAAACCATTGTCGAAAAAGACAAGGCACGCTTCATCGAGCCCGGCGACATTCTTGTTCTGGTGCGCAAACGCGACAGTTTCGTCAATGCGCTGACACGGGCGCTGAAGAACCTCAACAATATTCCCGTGGCTGGCGCTGACCGGCTGACGCTGACCGGCCATATCGCCGTGCAGGATCTGATGGCGCTCGGGCGCTTTCTTGTGAGCGAACGCGACGATCTTTCGCTGGCGGCGGTGCTGAAAAGCCCGTTCCTCGATCTTGGCGAAGACGATCTTTTCGAACTGGCAGCCAGGCGTGAAGACAGCGAAACCCTGTGGACTCGGCTGAAGGCGCAGTCTGAAGCGGGTGATGCCCGACTGGCTGACGCGGTCGCTCTCTTGACCCGGCTTAGCGGACAGGCGCGGGTGCTGAGCGTCCATGATTTTTACGCCCGACTTCTCGGTTCCGGCGGCGGGCGCAGAAAATTCCTCGCCCGGCTCGGCAGCGAGGTCAGCGATATTCTCGACGAGTTCCTGACCTTCGCGCTCGATCACGAGCAGGCCGGTCTGCCCGGCCTTACCGCCTTCCTCGCGACGCTGGAAGCCGAAGCTCCGGTGGTGAAACGCGAACAGGACAAGGGCCGTAACGAAGTCCGGATCATGACTGTCCACGCTTCCAAAGGGCTGGAAGCACCGGTGGTGTTTCTGGTCGATGGCGGTTCCAAGGCATTCTCCCATTCCCACCTGCCGAAATTCCGGCTGATCGAGCGCGGCGAGGACGAGCCCGCCCTGCCCGCCTGGGTGCCGAACAGTTCCGTTGCCAACGGCATTATCGGGGCCGATACCGAACGCGCGAAAAGGCTGACGGAAGAGGAGTATCGCCGCCTGCTCTATGTCGGCATGACGCGTGCCGCCGACCGGCTCATTCTCTGCGGCTATTCCGGTACGCGGGAAAATAGCGATGTGTGGCACGCCATGGTGCGCTCTGCGCTCGCCGCCGATGGCGAGCGCTGCCAAGAAACGACTTTTTCGCTCCCGGACGGTTCGCAATGGAGCGGGCTCTCCTGGCGTTCACCGGGCGCGAAAACCTTCGAGACGCAAGACCGTTCCGAGACGCCGGAGACCCGCGACACTGGGCTTCCACCCGAACTCTTCCGCCCGCTGCCGGCGCAGCGCAGCCTGCCACGTCCCTTGAGCCCGTCAGGAGCGGGCGCGATGGTCGATGACGGCGCGGATGATGCGATGGTCACCTCACCACTGTTCAGCGCCCCGAAAAAGCGCGGCGGGCTCTTCCTGCAGCGCGGCAAGCTGGCGCACCGGATGTTGCAGATCCTGCCGGATTTCCCGCCGACCGAGCGGCCTGCCGCCGCAAGACGCTATCTGACGCGGGCGGCCCCCTTCTGGCCGGAAAGCGAGTGCGAGGCACTGATGGCTTCCGTACTCGATATCCTCGGCAATCCGGACCTGGCTGGCCTGTTCTCACCATCAGCCCGCGCCGAAACGGCGATTATGGGCACGATCCGGCTGGAAGGCCGCGACTTCGCGGTCTCAGGTCGTATCGACCGGATTGGCGATGACGGCGAATGCTTGAGTGTTGCCGACTTCAAGACCAATCTCACCCCGCCCCTCGATATCGCCGGCGTTTCCTTCGCTCATCGCGCACAGCTTGCCATCTATGGCGAGGTTCTACGCCCGCTTTACCCCAACCGGCGCATCGAATGCCTGCTTGTCTACACCCAGACGGGCACGGTTATTCGCTTGCCGGAACAGGTTCTGCAGGAGGCCCTTGCCGCCCTCGCGGCAAAGTGAGATACGAAGTGTTGAAAATCCGCTTTGGACACATCACATAATCTCTATCTGAAGATCACCCCGAAGGAGAGGCCTATGGCCACCGTTGCTGTCAACAATGCCAACTTCAAAGCCGAAGTTCTGGAATCCAATGAACCCGTGGTCGTGGATTTCTGGGCCGAGTGGTGCGGCCCCTGCAAGATGATCGGCCCGAGCCTGGAGGAAATCTCCACGGAACTCGCCGGCAAGGTCAAGATTGCTAAGCTGAACATCGACGAGAACCCGGAACTGGCCGCCCAGTTCGGCGTGCGCTCCATCCCGACGCTCGCCATCTTCAAGGCCGGTGAAGTCGTCGATATTGCCGTTGGCGCCAAGCCAAAGACGGCCCTGTCAGCATGGATTTCGTCTGCCGCCTGAGCGACGGACCATCGAATGAACGGGAGCGCCGCGGGTAACCGCCGGCGCTCTTTTCATTTTGCATAGACGGCAATGATTGGTGCCGGTGAAACCGTTGTCGGCTGTTGGAACGGATTGCCCTGCACCAGCACGATGGCTGCGGTGGGTGCGGCAGCGGCAGCAAACAGCAGAATGGCAACAAGGGCCGCGCGCGGCTGCTCGACATGGACGGCAGCGACCGAGAGCATGGTGACGGAGCCGAGAAAGGCCATGCCGAGCCATTTCAGTGGATTGACGTGGGTCTGCGAGAGCGCGATGCGCTGGTCACGGCTGTCACGTACCTCCCCCACCTGCACATGGACGCGGGTGTGGACGGCAAGCCCCAACTCCTCGCCCACCTCCTTTTTCGATACGAGGATCAACAACCGGTCGAGCCTCGCCGCCGTGCCAGGATCGGCCTGCCGGTGGGAAAGAAGCGGCCATTCCGCTTCGACAGCCGACCGGGCGTAATCCGCAACGGCACCGTGCACTGCCGTCCGCTCCGCCTCCGGCAGTTCCAGCGTCAGGGAAAGGATGGCCTTCAGGCTGTCCGCTTCCCGGTAGACCGCATTGGTAGCGCGGTCATGGGCGCTCCAGGTATCGTTTGCGAGGAAGGCGAGCGTCAGTGCAAACAGCGTGCCGATGATGTTGATGAAGGGCGGCGCCACACCCCTGATCGAGTGAAGAAAGGTGCGGTTCTTCTCACTGAAGATGAAGGCGGACAGAATCCACGAGGCCACCAGCGTACCCGCCAGAACGATGGCGGCCAACCCGAAGTGATCATATGCCGCCCAATCAATACCCTGCATCAAAACGCCCCCGTGAATGCCCTCCACGGTCTTCCCGCCCCTGACGGCTTCTGTCAATGCGGCGTTTCAGAGCGGCGGGGTTCCGTTATCGGCCAGCGCATTGCCAGCGAGATAGAGCGAACCGCAGATCATGATGCGCGGCGGACGCTTGTCGGGGTCGGAGGCGATCCTGCGGATTTCCTCTAGCGCCTCGATGAGGCTGCCCATCGGCTGGCCGACGAGGCCTGCATCATAGGCGGAACTCGCCAGAACCACGGGGTCGGTCATCGCTTCCGTGCCGCGGATCGGCACCGCGAACACGCGCTCGACAAGTCCCTCGAAGGGCCGGAAATAGTTCAGCGAATCCTTGGTATTGATCATGCCCGTGACGAGGTAGAGCGGGCGTGGGTGACGCTCCTCCAGTTCCGCCAGCGCCTCGGCCATGACTTCCGCAGCGCCCGGATTATGCCCGCCATCAATCCAGATTTCCGCGCCCTTAGGCGCATGGGCAAGGAGATTGCCTTCGATGATGCGCTGCATGCGCCCCGGCCACTCCACCGAGAGCATGGCCCGTTCGATAACCTCCTCGTTCAGCAAAAAGCCGGCAGCACGCACGGCGCGGATGGCGGCAGCGGCATTGGCCAATTGGTGGCGGCCCGGAAGTGCCGGAAGCGGCAGATCGGCCAGTCCCGTCTCATCCTGATAAACCATCCGGCCATATTCCTCGTGGGCGGAATAATCCTCGCCATAGGTCCAGAGCGGGCACCGCAGACGTTCGGCGGTCGAAACGATCACATCGAGCGCTGCGTCGAATTCCTGAAAGCCGATCACCGCCGGACGGCCACGCTTGAGAATACCAGCCTTTTCCGCGGCAATCAGTTCGACACGATCACCGAGAAAGGCCTGATGGTCCATCGAGATCGGCATGATGACGGAAACGGCGGGGTTTTCGATGACATTGGTGGCGTCGTAGCGTCCGCCGAGCCCCACTTCCAGAACGACGGCATCGGCAGGATGTTCGGAAAAGAGAACGAAGGTCGCCGCCGTCAGGATTTCGAACAGCGCAATCGGCTGGCCGTCATTGACTTTTTCGATGCGTCGCAGAACCTCGACCAGCACATCATCCTCGACATAGCGACCGCGCTCGCCCTTTATGCCGAGGCGATAGCGCTCATGCCAGTTGACGAGATGCGGTGAGGTATGGACGTGCACGGCGTAACCGGCGGCTTCCAGCAGTGCGCGGGAAAAGGCAGAGGCCGAACCCTTGCCGTTGGTGCCAGCAATATGGATGACCGGCGGCAGTTTGCGTTCGGGATTGCCGAGCTTGTCGAGCAACGCCTTGATTCGCTCCAGCGACAGGTCCTGACGCTTGGGGTGAAGCGCTGTGAGGCGCTCGATTTCCTGTTCCGCCCGGCTGATCGAAAGATGGGTCATCGTCGGCTTTCAAACAGACGGAAAGCGGGCGTGTCCGAATGGACCCTTCCCGCTTCCCCGCATTTTCTGTGCCCGATCAGGCAGCGGCCTTGGGTTCCGGCTGCTTCATCAGGATGGTAAGAACCCGAGCCAGCGTATCGGCCATATCGCGGCGATCGACCACCATGTCCACCATGCCGTGCTCCAGCAGGTATTCCGAGGTCTGGAAGCCCGGCGGCAGCTTTTCGCGGATCGTCTGTTCGATGACGCGCTTGCCGGCGAAGCAGATTTCCGCACCCGGTTCCGCAATGTGCAGATCGCCGAGCATGGCGTAAGACGCCGTCACGCCGCCCGTGGTCGGGTTGGTCAAAACGACGATGTAGGGCAGACCGGCTTCCTTGAGAAGATCGACCATCACCGTGGTGCGCGGCATCTGCATGAGCGACAAAATGCCTTCCTGCATGCGTGCGCCACCCGAAGCCGGGAAGAGCACGAGCGGGCATTTTTCTGCCAGCGCGCGTTCGAAAGCCTTCACGATGGCCTCGCCCGCTGCCATGCCGAGCGAACCGCCCATGAAGGCGAATTCATGCACGACCGCCACGAGCTTGACGCCCTGCACGGTACCGAGGCCAGCGACGATGGTGTCATCCTGTTCGGTCTTGGTGCGGCTGTCCTTGAGGCGATCCACGTACTTCTTGGAATCGCGGAACTTGAGCGGGTCGGTCGCGACCTTCGGCTGCTGAAAGGCTTCGTACTGGCCTCCGTCAAAGAGATCGGCAAGACGGGCCTTGGCCGGCATCTTCATGTGATAGCCGGACGAAGGAATCACCCACTTGTTTTCTTCGAGATCCTTATGGAAGACCATTTCGCCCGTTTCCGGGCACTTGATCCAGAGGTTTTCCGGAACGGTGCTCGGACGGCCGAGCATGGAATTGATCTTCGGGCGGACGTAATTGGTAATCCAGTTCAAAGCGCATCACTCCCGTTGATGGACCTGCGCGGGCAGGCGATTTCTTGTTGTTACTCGGCGGCGACCGGACGCGCAGCACGCACGCCACCCGCCAGTTCGCGCACCAGCGAGGTCGCAGCTTCAACCGTCTTGTCGGTTGCCTTGCCGTCTTCCGACAGGCTGCCGGCAATACGGTTGACGATGGCCGTGCCGACCACCACACCATCCGCCGCCGCGCCGATGGCGCGGGCATGTTCGGCCGTCTTCACACCGAAGCCAACGCAGACTGGCAGGTCCGTATGCGCCTTGATGCGCGCCACGGCGGCACCCACCAGCGACGGGTCCGGCAAGGCCGAACCGGTAATACCGTTCATCGAGACATAATAGACGAAACCAGAGGTGTTGGTGAGCACCTTCGGCAGGCGCTTGTCATCCGTCGTTGGCGTGGCCAGGCGAATAAGGCTGATGCCCTTCCTGAGCGCGGGAATGCACAGTTCGTCATCCATTTCCGGCGGCAGATCGACGACGATCAGGCCATCGATGCCAGCGGCATTGGCGTCATCGAGGAATGTTTCAACGCCGTAGACATAAATGGGGTTGTAGTAGCCCATCAGCACGATCGGCGTGTCCTTGTCGGTCTGGCGGAAATCGGCGGCGAGTTTGAGGGTCTTCCTCAGCGTCTGCCCACCGATCAGCGCGCGGTGGCCGGCCATCTGAATGGCCGGGCCGTCAGCCATCGGATCGGAGAAGGGCATACCAAGCTCGATCACGTCCGAGCCGGCTTCCGGCAGTGCCTTCATGATGGCGAGCGAGGTTTCGTAATCCGGATCGCCACCCATGAAATAGGTAACGAGCGCCGGACGGCCCTCTGCCTTGAGCGCGGCGAAGCGCTTTTCCATGCGAGCGGTCATTGTTCGTTCACTCCCAAACCGAGAAGCCTGCCGACGGTGAAAATGTCCTTATCGCCACGACCGGAGAGGTTCATCAGGATGATTTCGTCCTTGCCCATCTTCGGCGCGCGCTTGATGACTTCGGCAATCGCGTGGCTGGGCTCCAGCGCCGGAATGATGCCCTCGAGGCGGGTCAGAAGCTGGAAGGCTTCCAGCGCCTCGTCGTCCATGATCGGCACATATTCGGCGCGACCGGTATCGTTCAGCCAGGCATGTTCCGGACCGATGCCGGGATAGTCGAGACCAGCGGAAATCGAGTGCCCCTCGAAGATCTGGCCGTCGCCATCCTGCAGCAGATAGGTGCGGTTGCCGTGGAGAACGCCAGGGCTGCCCGCGGTGATCGAGGCACAATGTTCCTGCCCCTGAAGGCCACGGCCACCAGCCTCGACGCCAACGATCTTCACATCCTTGTCGTCAAGGAAGGAATGGAAGATGCCGATGGCATTCGAACCGCCGCCGACGGCAGCTACCACCATATCCGGCAGGCGGCCTTCGGCTTCCAGCATCTGCGCCTTGGCTTCCTCGCCGATCACGGCCTGGAAATCACGCACCATTTCCGGATAGGGATGCGGCCCGGCGGCGGTGCCGATGAGGTAATAGGTGTCCTCCACATTGGTCACCCAGTCGCGCATCGCTTCGTTCATGGCGTCCTTCAACGTGCCGTGGCCAGCCGTCACCGGGCGGACTTCCGCGCCGAGCAGCTTCATGCGGAACACGTTCGGGGCCTGACGCTCGACATCAGTCGCGCCCATATAGACCACGCAGGGCAGACCGAAGCGGGCCGCGACCGTGGCCGAGGCCACGCCATGCTGGCCGGCACCGGTTTCAGCGATGATGCGGGTCTTGCCCATGCGCTTCGCCAGTAGGATCTGGCCAAGGCAGTTATTGATCTTGTGCGAACCCGTGTGGTTCAGTTCTTCGCGCTTGAAGTAGATCTTTGCGCCGCCGAGATGTTCGGTCAGGCGCTCTGCGAAATAAAGCGGGCTCGGACGACCGGTGTAGTGCTTGCCGAGATGCGCAAGCTCGGCCTTGAAGGCCGGATCGTCCTTGGCCTTTCGCCATTCTTCCTGCAGGTCCAGAATCAGCGGCATCAGGGTTTCCGCCACAAAGCGGCCACCATAAATACCGAAGCGTCCGTCTTCGTCCGGACCGGCGCGGAAGGAATTGGGTTCAGGCGTCTTGTTCACGTCTCATCACTCCGTTGAGAACGGTTGCTGGCACCGGCTTTTTCGACCGCATCGAAAAATGCGTCGATCAGGCCGACATCCTTGATCCCCGGCGCACTCTCAACGCCCGAGGAAATATCGATGGCCCGCGCCTTGGTAAGCGCCAGCGCTTCGCCGACATTCTCCGCGTTGAGGCCGCCGGAAAGCATGTAATTCACATTCGCGTCAAGCGGCTGGAGAATGGTCCAGTCGAAGGACACGCCGTTGCCGCCGGGCAGATCCGATCCCTTCGGCGGCTTGGCGTCAAACAGGAAGCGATCAGCAATCCCTATATAGGGCTCGATACGCTCCAGATCACCCGCCTCGCGCACCGAGAAGGCTTTTATGATCGGCAAACCGTAAAGCGCCTTCAACATCAAAAGCCGTTCAGGGCTTTCGCTGCCATGAAGCTGGAGGTAATCCGGCTTCACCTGATCGACGATTTCATCAAGGTCGTCCGTATCCGCATCCACGGTTACGGCAACGATCTTTACATGGCCGCGCACGCGATCGGCCAGTTCGCCTGCCGCGGCTGGCTCGATGTTGCGCGGGCTTTTGGGGAAGAAAATGAAGCCGATATGGGTCGCGCCCCGGGCCACGGCCCGGTCGACTGCCTCTTCCGACTTCAATCCGCAAATCTTGACGTCCGGTTTCATGGCAGCCGAAGTGACATGAAAAATCGATAGAGTCGAGTGAAATCGCACGGTTTTCCGCGTCTGCCATGCTTTCGCCGGGCATCCGATCCTGGTTTGGACAGATGCTCGATTGACCTCGGACAATTGCCCGGCAGTGAACAATTTGCCCGGATTTCAGCCGAAATCGATGGCGTGAAGGAGGTTGCCGTTTTCCTTGAGCCAAGCCTTGGCGGTCGGGGTCTGCTGGCAAAGCTTTTCGCACAGCGCCCAGAAGTTCGGGCCGTGGTTCATTTCCTTCAGATGTGCGCATTCATGGGCGGCCAGATAATCGATGATGTCCGGCGGCGCCATAACGATACGCCAGGAAAAGCTGAGCGCTCCCGCATGCGAACAGGAACCCCAGCGACTGCGCGTGTCCTTCAATGTCATCGACGTGACGCGACGACCGACACGGGTCGCATGCAACGCAACGCGCGATTCCAGATCGCGACGCGCCTCCTTCTTCAGGAAGTCGACAATCCTGCGACCGAGATGTTCCGGCATGCCGCTGACCCGCAGCACGGGTTCGCCATCGATCACCACGCTTTCGGTCACGCCACGCAGCTTGCCGGTGTGTTCGATACGGTGGGAAACGCCACGCAACGGTATGGACCCGCCATCGGCAATGCGGGCCGTTTCGCGTGTTTCCATACGTGCGATCCGTTCGTTCAGCCAGGCGCCATGCCGGTCGAGAAAGGCATCGATATCGTGGTGGCGAAGCCCTGGCGGCACTGTCATCTTCAGCGCCTTGCCGCCGGGTTCGATGCGCAACGTGATGCGCGTGGCGCGCTGGTTTTCACGAATGGTCAGCGGCAGCGCCCGACCCAGCACTTCCACGGTGCGGCCCTTGGGCGCGGCTCGCGCCCGCCCGGCCGACTTCTTCTTATTCAGAAATCCGAACATCGGGCATGGATAGCTGATTCGCGCCGGAGACCGTCAAGCAAAAGCCACCCGCCCTGATGACAAATTTCGCCACGGGCATTCGCTTCGCAAACGCGACATTCAACCCGGATGCTCTTGCCGTTGCGGCGAAGCAGCTTATGTTTGGCGCGTCGTCCAGTTTCCAAGGAGACCGCGCGATGGCGATAGCCTCCCGAGCACGCCGCCTCGAACACCCTGCCCTTTCACACGCCAGAGACGAGCACCATGACTGACACCAATCCGCGCCAGGCCGAATATCCGGTCGATCCCCTTTTCCTGAACCGCTGGTCGCCGCGCGCCTTTACCGGCGAAAGCGTGCCGGAAAAAGATCTCCTGACCATTCTCGATGCCGCCCGCTGGGCACCTTCCGCCTTCAATTCCCAGCCGTGGCGCTTCGTTTACGGCGTCAAGGGCACGCCGGCCTTCGACAAGTTGCTTGGCCTGCTGAACGACTTCAACCAGAGTTGGGCGAAGAATGCCGGCGCCATCGTGATCGTTCTGTCGAAGACACATCTTCTGCCGCCGGGCGCAGCCGAAGAAGTTCCTTCCTACAGCCATACGCTGGATGCGGGTGCTGCCTGGGGCAGTGCCGCGCTGCAGGCAACGCTGCTCGGCTACTCCGCCCATGGTGCGACGGGCATCCACCTCGACAAGATCCACGAGACGCTGGACGTTCCGGAAGGTTACCGTGCCGAGCTTGCCTTCGTCGTCGGCAAACGTGGTGACAAATCCATTCTGCCGGAAGGGCTTGCCGCCCGCGAAGTGCCGAGCCCGCGCAAGCCGCTGGCCGAAATCGCCTTCGAGGGAAGCTTCAAGGGCTGAAACAAGGACGCCTTCCATCATGCTTAATAAAGTGTTTCACGTGAATCCGTGAAACTGGAGGCAGAGGAGGGAAGCGCGATTCACGTGAAACACAAAAAGAAAAGTCCCGATGGAGGTTTTCCACCGGGACTTTTTTCTTGCGGTATCAATAGCCGGAGTCAGATATCGAGGTTCGCCACCGAAAGTGCATTGTCCTGGATGAACTCGCGGCGCGGTTCCACTTCATCGCCCATGAGGCGGGAGAAGAGACCGTCGGCATCGACGGCATCGTTGACCTTGACCTGGAGCAGCGAGCGAACGTTCGGATCGAGTGTCGTTTCCCAGAGCTGTTCGGCATTCATTTCGCCGAGGCCCTTGTAGCGCTGCATGGACAGCCCCTTGCGTCCGGCCGCAAAGATCGCATCCAGAAGGGCGCGAGGACCGGAAATTTCGGTCGTGCCATCCTTGCGGGCAAGAACCGGCGGCTTGGCGTAGATTTCCCTGAGACGCGGTGTGAGCTGGTCGATATAGCGAGCGTCAGCGGACCCGATCAACGCCATGTCGAGCGTTGCGACTTCACGAACGCCGCGCACGGTACGTTCGAAACGCAGGCCACCTTCCTTCGTCACGCTGCCGGTCCAGCCACGCTCGGTTTCCTCCGAAATCAGGTCCAGGCGGGTTGCGACTTCGCCGGCGATGCGTTCAGCATCGTCCTGACGCGTGGTGAGTTCCGGGTCGAGCGCACCGGCAATCGCGGCCTGCTCGACAATCGAGCGGCTGTAACGGGAGTGAAGCCCGTCAACCAGCGCTCGCAGACGGAGCGCGTCGTGAATGATCTCGCGCAGATCGGCGCCGGCGCGGACTTCACCACTACCAAGCTCGAGACGGGCATCTTCCGTGCCCTGCGCAATCAGATATTCTTCCAGCGCCTTCTCGTCCTTGAGATACTGGATCGATTTGCCACGCGTCACCTTATAGAGCGGCGGCTGGGCGATATAGAGATGGCCGCGCTCGATCAGCGCAGGCATCTGCCGGAAGAAGAAGGTGAGCAGCAGGGTGCGAATATGCGCGCCGTCCACGTCAGCATCAGTCATGATGATGATCTTGTGATAACGAAGCTTGTCGGCGTTGAACTCATCCTTGCCGATGGAGGTGCCGAGCGCGGTGATCAGTGTCCCGATTTCCTGGCTCGACAGCATCTTGTCGAAGCGCGCGCGCTCGACGTTCAGGATTTTACCACGCAGCGGCAAAATGGCCTGACGCTCACGCGAACGACCCTGTTTGGCGGAACCACCTGCGGAGTCACCTTCGACGAGGAAGAGTTCGGATTTCGCCGGATCGCGTTCGGAGCAGTCAGCGAGCTTGCCGGGCAGCGAGGCGATGTCCAGCGCGCCCTTGCGGCGGGTCAGTTCACGGGCCTTGCGGGCGGCTTCGCGGGCGACGGCGGCTTCCACCACTTTGCCGACGAGGATCTTGGCCTCAGCGGGATGTTCTTCCAGCCAGTTCGACAGCGCCTCATTGACAAGGTTCTCCACCACCGGACGCACTTCCGAGGACACAAGCTTGTCCTTCGTCTGCGACGAGAACTTGGGATCGGGCACCTTGACGGAAAGAACGGCAGTCAGGCCTTCGCGGCAATCATCGCCGGTCAACGAGACCTTTTCCTTCTTGATGATGCCGGACGTGTCGGCATAGGAGGTGATCTGGCGGGTCAGCGCACCGCGGAAACCGGCCATGTGCGTGCCGCCGTCGCGCTGAGGAATGTTGTTGGTGAAGCACAGCACATTTTCATGGTAGCTGTCATTCCACCACATGGCGACTTCGACGGTAATGCCGTCCTTCTCGCCGATAATGGCAACCGGCCTGTCGACCAGCGGCTTTTTCGCCCGGTCGAGATAACGCACGAAGGCTTCCAGGCCGCCCTCATAAAGAAGCTCGTCCTGACGCACTTCCGAACGGCGTTTGTCTGTCAGCAGGATGCGGACGCCCGAGTTCAGGAAGGCGAGTTCGCGCAGGCGATGTTCCAGCGTGCCGTAATCGAATTCGATATGAGTGAAGGTTTCGGGACTCGGTTTGAAGGTGACTTCCGTGCCGGAGCGACCTTCGTAAGTCCCGGTGACGACCAGCGGCGAATCCGCAACGCCGTGGGTGAAGCTCATTTCATGGACCTTGCCCATGCGACGAATCCTGAGCTTCAGCCACATGGAAAGTGCATTGACAACCGAAACGCCCACACCGTGCAGACCACCAGATACCTTGTAGGAGTTCTGGTCAAACTTCCCACCGGCATGGAGCTGAGTCATGATGACTTCGGCGGCGGAAACGCCTTCCGAGGAGTGGATATCGGTCGGGATGCCGCGACCGTTATCCGTCACAGTGATCGAGCCATCGGCGTTCAGCGTCACGGTGACGATGTCGGCGTGACCCGCCAGCGCTTCGTCGATGGCGTTATCGACGACTTCGTAAACCATGTGGTGAAGGCCCGAACCGTCGTCGGTGTCGCCGATATACATGCCCGGCCGCTTGCGCACGGCGTCAAGGCCTTTCAGGACCTTGATGGAATCGGCACCATATTCGGCACTCGCGCCGTTATCAGTCACGGGTGTGTCGTTCATCGATGATCTTTCCAGTGTTTTCAAAATCGCGCACGGTGATGCGAATCACCGGCAATTCCGCTTGGAATTAACTACAGGTTTTTTGCCGCAAGGTCCAAATGCATGGCCCCGAAAGCGGCATTAAACAGGGGATTAAACGCCTTTGTAGCGCTTTGCCTCGGCCTTTTCCAGCACTGCGGCGATCTCCTCCACGATCTCGGGCGAAAGCGCACGAAAATCACGGGCCAGCCGGTTCGCCAGCGCCGTGTAGGGCGCCGGCAGACCTGCCGTATCGAGCGTCACGCGCGGATCGGACGCCGACGCAATGCTGAACAGTTCCTCGGCCTCATCCCAGATGACATTGAAATAACCGGCAACGCGCTGGAGAAAGTTAAAGCTTGGCGTTCCGCGCCGGCCATGTTCCAGCGCGGAAAGATAGGCCGCGGAAACACCAATAGCCTCAGCCATCTGTTTTTGCGTCACGCCGCGTTCTTCCCGCAGACGCCGGATGGTCTCACCGAAGGGTGTCGTCATGCCCTGTCCCCGCGTTGTCGGGAGAGACGCACATAGAAAGCCCCTTCCCCGCCGTGATTGCGGGCAGCCGGTTCGTAGGACGAAATGAAGAAACGGAACTCGGGTTTTGCAAACCACAAAGGCACCGCCCGTTTTAAGGCGCCTTCGCTACCCATCGACGAGCCCTTGCCGGTGATCACGAGAACGTGCCGCAAACCGCGCTCATGCGCCCGGATGATGAAATCGAGCAAAACCGTATGGGCCTCGCTCTGGAACATGCCGTGCAGATCGATCCGTGCTTCAAGCGCCAACGCGCCACGCGACAGCTTTCGCTTGACCGGCTTTTCCAGCGGATGATGCTGATGCTTCGCCGGATTCCGACCCTCCTTATCCGGAGTCGAACCGATTTCATCAGACTCTTGCCTGACTTTCTTTGCCGGCAAGGGCTCGGTCTCGACCGGAACAGGCTCGATATAAATTTCCTCGAACTTCAAAAGGTCTTCCATGCGTCCAGCCAAGGGACGCACGGTTCTGGCAATCTTCCCCCAGAGGACCCGCTCTTCCGTATCGAGATCCCTCTTGCCCTTACGTGCCATCAGCAGAACCTCTCTGCTGCACTCTTCGGGATCAAAATGACAAAATCAGCCGCGTTGCGAATGGTGCCTGCCTGATTGCCGGCTTCGAAACCGGAGCCGGTGAAGATATCGCCGCGCGCCGGTCCAACAATCGCCGTACCGGTATCAAGCGCCAGAACGAGCCGCCGGAACGGTTGACCGCCATCAAGATGCGTCAAGGTTTGTGAGGAAACAAAAAAGGGGCAGCCGAAAGTGTGGATCAGCCGATCCACAGCCAGCGACCGACCTGCAATCAGCGGCACCTTGGCGGCAGCAATCGGCCCCTTGCCCAATCCCTCGACGTCCGCCTCGCGGAAGAAGATATAGGAGCGGTTCTGCCAAAGAACCTCATCTACCCGCTCCGTATGTGCGGCCAGCCAGGCGCGAATCGTCTGCATGGAAATGGTGGCAAGGTCCAGTTCGCCGCAATCGACGAGATAGCGGCCAATGCCCGAAAAGGGATGCCCGGCCTTGGCCGAATAGGTGATGCGCCGCACGCTCCCATCTGGATAGACCAGACGGGTGGCACCCTGTACATGGGCAAAGAACACATCCACCTTCGATTTCGCCCAGGCGATTTCAAGACCGCGCCCTTCCAGCGCGCCCCGGTCTATCGCACCGCGATCCGGATAAAATCCGATGGAGCCATCCGGGTTTTTCAGGCCGAACCGGTAATCGGCATCCATCTCCACTGGACGGTTGTCGTCATCGACGTCCACGAGATCATCGGGGCGACGATAGAAGGGATAGCGCCACGTTGCATCCGGCGTAGCCGAAACCTCTACCTCCGGCTCATAAAAGCCGGTGACGAAGCCACGAGCGGGCGCGTGGGGAACGATGCGGAAGGGCTGGCAGTGGGTTTCGAAGAAGGCACGCGCCTCTGCCGCATTCTGCGGCCGGGCCTCGGCGGCGGCATCCAGTAGCGGAAGCAGGTCTGCCACCGTGACGCCAAGCGAACCCGTTCGGTAGGGCTTGGCGTTTTGCAGATGGTCCAGCACATCCTTCAACGCCGGAAAAAGCGGCGAGGGGTCATCCTCCGACCAGCCCTCCAGCCCGGAGAAAGAAAGAGCTTCCAGGTGAAAGGGTCCGGGCGAAGCGCTCATTGTTCGGATTCGGTCGCGATCAGTTTCCAGTTCGGATCACGCGAACGACTGTCACGCGCAAAAGTCCAGAGGTCGTTGACATCGGACACGTTCTCCGCATCGCCGTCAACAATCTTGCCATCCTTGTCGAAGGTGGCGGAAATGAGCTGGCTCAGAATGCGAACGGTGATCTGAACCTCGGTGTCCTTGACGGAGGCCTGAACAATCTCCGCCTTCTCGATGCCGACGAAGGTGGACTTCATGGTTTCACCTGCCTTTTCGCGCTCGGTGATCGCCACATTGAAACCGTCAAACACGTCCTTGGAGAGAAGGCCTTTCAGCGCCTTGCGGTCGCCATCGGCAAAGGCCGTGACGATCATCTCGTAGGCCATGCGGGCACCGTTCAGGAATTCCTTCGGCTCGAAGGTCTGGTCGGCGCGAAGCACGGTGCGAAGCTGTTCATTGAGATCGCTGCAAGCCGGGGCATAAGCGTCGATTGCACCGAAACGGTCTTCGCCGTCCTGGCCGTTGCGTCGCGGGATTGTGACAACCTTGCCATCTTCCGTCGGGGCCTTTGCCTCGTCCCGGGCACTGAAAGGATCGAACGGCGGCTTTTCATTTCCGGTCCGACGACCGAGAACAGACCGAAGCTGGATGAAGATCAGCACCGCCGCCACAACGAAAAACAAGGTAATGAAGTCGTTTGATCCCATCTTATTCCGCAATCGCTGTTAATTTCATTCTTTGTACCCATATAATCAGCATCCGTCCGGCATTCAAACCGCCAAGGGCGGAATCATTACGGAATCCGGTCACTTCGACTTCATCATCAGGGAAATCATGTCCTCGCGCCTGCTACTGCCCCTCATTCTTCTGCTGCCGCTGGCGGAAATCGCAATGTTCGTGCTGGTCGGGCAACGGATCGGCGTCGGAGCCACCATTCTCGCCGTTCTGGCCAGTTCGTTCTGTGGGCTGATTCTGATGCGCCGGCAGGGCATTTCCATGTTGCGCGGCCTTCAGGCCGGTTCGACCGGTGCGGAAGGCGGTGAAGTGGTGCGCGGCATGCTGCATATGGTGTCCGGTCTTCTGCTTGTCATTCCAGGCTTCATCACCTCGGCGCTCGGATTGCTTCTGCTCCTGCCCCTGACGCGCAGCTTTCTGTGGCGCTCGCTAAAGCCCGATGTCGTCGTCACCCGTTCGGCACAGTTTTATCACCGCTCCAATACAGGCGAAAGAAACACGAAATCCGGTGCATCGGTGATCGACCTTGATGACGCCGAATTCCAGCGCAACGATGAGACGGAAGCAAACGACGGATCAGGGCAGAACCGCTCGCCCTGGGCCGGTCCCGGCAAGCAGATCGACGGCTGAGAGGCCCTGGCGCTCAGGGTTGTAAGCCCCTTTGCGAAATGCTAGAGCGGCACAAATCAAATTCGGAGAGAGCCCCATGGCCAACGAGAATTCTTCCGAGGGTGCACAGCCCTCCCTCAACATCCTTGCCCAGTATATCAAGGATCTGTCTTTCGAAAATCCGGGCGCACCGCGTTCGCTTCAGGCGCGTGACAACGCACCGGCGATCAATATCTCCGTCAACGTCAATGCCAACCCGCTTTCCGAAAATGACTTCGACGTCGTTCTTTCGCTGAACGCCGAAGCCAAGGATGGCGACAAGGCTCTCTTCGCGGTCGAACTGGTTTATGGCGGCGTGTTCCGCATCACCGGCTTCCCGCAGGAACATATCCTGCCGATCCTCTTCATCGAGTGCCCGCGCCTGCTGTTCCCGTTTGCACGCCAGATCGTCGCTGACGCCACGCGAAATGGCGGCTTCCCGCCGCTGATGATCGACCCGATCGATTTCACGCAGATGTTCTCGCAGAGGATGGCCGAAGAACAGGCCCGCGCCAAGGTTCAGGCCAACTGAGCCAACATACATTACGACATGAGAAAGCCCGGTCTCGCGATCGGGCTTTTTCTTTGGTGGCGATTACGTCTGATCCTCGTATTTCGACCAGATCGGCGTACCTTTGAGTGTCGCAACCATGGCAGCATGGCGGTCGCGTTCCTCGTTGGTCAATCGCGCGGCGAGCGCCCGCGGCCTCTGTCCGAATTCCGAAATCGTCGCATCGTCGCTATTGTCACCCTCGGCGCGGCGCTCTTCTTCCGTCAGACCGAACGCCGCCTGCCGGCCGCCGATCATTTCGATATAGACTTCCGCCAGCAGTTCAGCGTCGAGAAGTGCGCCGTGCTTGGTGCGGTGGGAATTGTCAACACCATAGCGGCGGCAGAGCGCATCGAGCGTATTCGGGCCCATCGGGTTTTTACGCCGGGCCAAGGCGAGCGTATCGACCACGAATTCACCCGGTACCGGCGGCAGGTTCAGTCGGCCGAACTCGGCATTTATAAAGCCCATGTCGAAGGTGGCGTTATGGGCAATCCACTTCGCACCTTCAAAGAATTCGATGATCTTCGGCGCCACTTCAGAGAAGGGTGGTTTATCCTTCAGGAACTCATCGGAAATGCCATGCACGGCAAGCGCGTCCGGGTGAACCTTGCGATCACCCGGGTTGATGTAGAAGTGGATCGTGTTACCGGTCGGGAAATGGTTGAACAATTCAATGCCGCCGATTTCAATCACGCGGTCGTTCTTGTTCTCGAGGCCTGTCGTTTCCGTATCGAAAATGATTTCGCGCATGTTCAACCTTTCCGCTTCCAGCCCGTCTTAAGCGCTGCAAGTACCTGCCGCACCTGCTCGTGCGCAGGTTCCAGCCCCCGACCGGTATCGATGATGAAATCGGAACGCCTGCGCTTCTCAGCGTCGGGTATTTGCCGGCTCAGGATCATTTCGAATTTCTCCGCCGTCATGCCCGGCCTGGCCAAAACACGAGCCTTCTGGATTTCCGGATCGCAGGTAACGACTACGATCGCATCGACCCGCGCTTCGCCGCCTGTTTCGAACAGAAGCGGAATGTCGAGAAGGACAACCGGCGTTGCCTTTGCCCGCTCACGTTTGAGAAACGCCGTTTCCCGTGCCCGCACCAGTGGATGGATGACCGCTTCGAGTTCCCTGAATTTAGCCGGATTCCCTGCAAGTTGCCGGCTCAATTCTGCCCGGTTCACGATACCATTTTCCACGCTGCCGGGGAAAAGCCGGCCGACGGGTTCCACTGCTTCGCCGCAATAGAGATCATGAACCACGGCATCGGCATCATTCACCGGCACGCCCTCGGCCCGGAAAAAGTTCGCGGTCGTGGATTTGCCCATGCCGATGGAACCGGTCAATCCGAGAATGATCATGCGTGTTGTTCCATATCGGCGATCACCAGCGCACGCAGGGTTTCATCCACGAGGGGGCGCTTGCCAAACCACTTCTCGAAACCAGGTACGGCCTGATGCAACAGCATGCCCAAGCCATCGACAGTGGCAAGACCCTGCGCTTCCGCCATGACAAGGATCGGCGTCATGAGAGGAACATAGACGATGTCGGTCACAACGGCGCCAGCGTTCATGGACGAGAAATCGATCTCGGGAACATCTGACCCATCCATGCCGAGCGAGGTCGTATTGACGAAGAGACCTGTCCCCTTCATCACCTCCGGCAAGGCATCAAGGGAGTGGGCGTGAATCCGGTCCCCGAAGCGATCCGCCAGTTCACGGGCTCGCTCGACCGTGCGGTTAAGCACATGGATTTCGCCGATACCACGATTACGCAACGCCTGAAGAATAGCGCGGCTGGCACCGCCGGCTCCCAGCACAACGGCACGGTCCGTCTTGTGCCAGCCCGGATGGCGCTCATCGAGATTGGCGGTAAAACCCATGCCGTCAGTGTTCGACGCTTTCAGCCGCCCTTCCTCCAGCCAGAGTGTATTCGCCGCACCAAGTTCGGCCGCCAGCGCATCCGGTTCATCAGCCAAAGCGAAGGCCATTTCCTTGTGCGGAATGGTGACATTGCCACCACGAAAACCGCTGGTGCCATCCTTCAGCGATGCGATGAAAGCCGGGAAATTTTCTGGAGTCACCTCTTGCGCCGTGTAACTGCCGTCAATACCGAGTGTCTTCAACCAGTGGCCGTGGATGAGCGGCGAACGTGAATGTTTCACAGGATAGCCGGTGACGAAGGCCTTCTTGGTTAATGTTTCACGTGAATCAGCCATCGATCTCCCCCATGCGGCGCAATTCCTTAAGAACCACCAGAAGCGGCAATCCGATGATGGTGAAGTAGTCGCCATCGATCTTTTCGAAAAGCTGGATACCCTCGCCTTCCAACTGATAGGCGCCAACACTTTGCAGGGCGCGGTTGCCCACACGCGCCAGATGGCGCGTGACAAATTCACGCGTCAATGTCCGCACAGTCATATCCGCATGGGCGATGTGATCCCAGACGATGACACCATCACGCGCGAAGGCGACAGCGCTGTTCAGACGATGTGTCTGACCGGAAAGCGACAGAAGATGATCGGCGGCAGCCTCCATCGTCGGCGGCTTGTGGTAGACGCGTGAACCCAGCGACATCGTCTGGTCCGAACCGATGACCAGCGCACCGGGATATCGTTCACTCACCTCAATGGCTTTGGCATGGGCCAGGTGCAGCGCCACAGCATCCGGCGTCGCACCGGATTGTTCGAGGGGCGCTTCAATGGCGCGTTCATCGATCGGAGCTGCATGGGCCTCGAAGGTCAGACCGGCATTTTCAAGGAGCGCGCGACGGAACGGACTGGACGAAGCGAGAATGAGGGGCGAGGCCATCGGGCAATTTCCAGCGTGAAACAGACAGGGAAAGATTTCCCCGTCTAACGCAGCTTCGGGCGCAGGGCAACGATGGCGGCCGCCGTTTCCTCGATGGAGCGCCGGGTGACATCAATCACCGGCCAGTTGTTGCGCGCACAGAGCGCACGGGCATATTTCAGTTCCTCTGAAATTGCGGCGCGATCCGTGTAGTGCATGTGGTCATAACCGGAGACGGTGCCGAGTTCACGGTGTTCCCGCACCTGGGAGATCCGGTCAGAGGTCGCAATCAATCCGACAATCAGCGGCTTCGTTGCGGTAAAAAGCGCCTCAGGCAAAGCGACGCCATGAACGATCGGAATATTAGCCGTCTTGATGCCGCGATTGGCGAGATAGATGCTGGTCGGGGTCTTGGAGGTGCGGCTGACACCGAGAATGATGACATCGGCTTCCTCGTAATCCTCGGGCATCTGGCCATCGTCATGGTCCATCGCGAAGTTCAAGGCCTCTATCCTCGCGAAGTAATCCGCGTTCATCAGGTGTTGCGCCGAAACCCGGCGACGTGACGGGGTGCCGAGATAAAGCTGGAACACGTTCATTACCGGCTCCAGCACATTGGCGGTCGGCACGCCGATCTCCCGACAACGTTCATCGACAAGCCCAGCCAGTTCCTGATCAACCAGCGTGTAGAGAACAATGCCCGGCTCGGCATCGATAAGTTCCAGAACTGCCAGAAGTTGCTTGCGGCTTCTGATGAGCGGATAGACGTGTTCCACGGGCTGGGCATCGCGAAACTGCACCGACGCCGCACGTCCGGCAGAGATTAAAGTTTCCCCGGTCGAATCGGAGATCAGATGCAGGTGGAAGAAGTTTTTGCGGTTTTCCACGTTATCCTGACCACCCTGTTGATAGACCGGGAGAGTTCGCCGGGCTTACCGGCAGAGTTCCAAGCCTAGGGGAAAACTGCCGAGTTTTCCACATTTGGAATTTCACCTCCTATCGAAAACAGCCGCCTGTGAACAAGACTCATAAACGCCCGTTCTTCAAATTCTATTCACTTGTTATCCACAAACAGTGTCAGAGATCACGATCATCTAGTGCACTGATTTTCTTGGCCGAATCCACTTTATCCTCAGTTTGCCGGAAAGCCCGTCTTTTCCTGTGCAGTCTGCGTCGAAATCCACTCTGTCGCGGCATTTTGTCGGGACAGATTTTAATCCTTGCTACTCACCGACTCTAAGAAATAGAAAACCTAAAGATTCCTATTTTATTTGATTGGAGACAGAGGTCTTGCAGGTAAGCGAACGGAAAATCATGAGGGTGCTTTCGGGAGAAACGGTGGCACCCCCGCCGCTTTGGCTTATGAGACAGGCCGGTCGTTATCTGCCGGAATATCGGGAGACACGAGCAAAGGCCGGAAGCTTTCTCAACCTTTGCTACAATCCCGAACTGGCAACGGAAGTGACGCTTCAGCCGATCCGGCGATACGGCTTTGACGCTGCGATCCTCTTCTCCGATATTCTTGTCATCCCTGATGCCTTGTCCCGGAATGTCCGGTTCAATGTCGGGCACGGCCCGGAGATGGACCCGATCGACGCGGACGGCATTCGAGCCCTTTCGCCGGTTGGTGTTCTCGATCATCTCAAATCGGTCTTTGAAGCGGTCAGTCGTATCCGCGCGGAATTGCCGGTCGAAACCACCCTTCTCGGTTTTTGCGGTGCGCCCTGGACGGTTGCGACTTACATGATTGCCGGCAAGGGAACGCCGGATCAGGCCCCTGCCCGCATTTTCGCCTATCGTTACCCCGAGGCCTTTGCCCGGCTTCTCGATATCCTCGCCGATATCTCTGCCGATTATCTCGTAGCGCAGATTGATGCCGGTGCGGACGCCGTCCAGATCTTCGATTCCTGGGCCGGTGTTCTTGGCGAAGCGGAATTCGAGGCCTTTGCTGCACAGCCTGTCAGGCGCATCATTGCTTCGGTAAAGGCACGTCGGCCCCGGGCCAAAATCATTGCCTTTGCCAAGGGCGCTGGACTTCTGCTTAAGGATTATCGTGAGATTACCGGGGCCGATGCAATCGGTCTCGACTGGTCGGTACCGTTGAAGTTTGCCGTCGATCTACAAAAAGACGGCGCGGTTCAGGGTAATCTCGATCCGATGCGGGTCGTTGCCGGCGGCAAGGCGCTGGAGGACGGGATCGACGCCATCCTGCAATCGCTTGGCTCCGGGCCGCTGATTTTCAATCTCGGCCACGGCATCACCCCGGAAGCCAATCCTGCCCACGTGACGGCTCTTGTGAAGCGTGTTCGGGGCGAATTGGCATGACGATGCCGGAGAAGCAGACGGACGCGTCCCAGGGGCGACGTGCGGCGATCAAGGCCTTTACGGCTATCGGTGTGTTTCTGGCGCTGATCGCCTTGCTCTACATGACCCAGCCGGATGATTTCCATCTCTGGGTCAAGGCACTGCATGTGATTGCCGTCATCGCTTGGATGGCCGGGCTCCTCTATATGCCGCGGCTTTTCATCTATCACACCGATGCCCAACTGGGTTCTGTCCAGTCCGAGACCTTCAAGGTTATGGAACAACGCCTGCTCAAGGTCATCATGAACCCGGCCATGATGATTTCCTGGATGCTCGGTCTCTATCTCGCCTGGGATCTCTACCGGTTTCAGGAGCCGTGGCTGCATGTCAAACTTTTGCTGGTCGTCGTTCTGACCGTTGTTCACGTGCACTTTTCCCGCGCTGTACGGACCTTCGCCAAGGACGGTGCCCGCCGGACAGCGCGTTACTGGCGAGCGATGAACGAGCTCCCGACCGTACTGATGATGGCTATCGTCATTTTCGTGATCGTGAAGCCGTTTTCCGGCTGAGATCACAGTTTCGAGAATAATTCGCCGCGGATGCGCTTTCCGCTTGCGGCGATTCGCGTGAATCGCTATTTTCCGCGCATCTCATCTCCATTGGCCTGTGTGACCTGTTCCGATGCCTGCGCTGAGCCGCCGGTCTGAATCCTGCCAACACGCCTTCCCCCTTTTTTCTTCGACAAGACGGTGCCCCTTCATGGCTGAAATGAAGCTTCAGGAACTCAAGCACAAATCCCCGACGGAACTTTTGACCTTTGCGGAAACGCTCGAGGTGGAAAATGCCAGCACCATGCGTAAGCAGGAGCTGATGTTCGCCATTCTCAAGGTTTTGGCGAGCCAGGACGTCGAGATTATCGGCGCCGGCGTCGTGGAAGTTCTTCAGGATGGCTTCGGCTTCCTGCGTTCCGCGGATGCAAACTATCTGCCCGGGCCGGATGATATCTATATTTCACCTTCCCAGATCCGCCGGTTCTCGCTGAAGACGGGCGATACAGTCGAGGGACCGATTCGCGGACCCAAGGAAGGCGAACGTTATTTCGCGCTTCTCAAGGTCAACACGATCAATTTTGACGATCCGGAAAAGATCCGTCACAAGGTTCACTTCGATAATCTGACGCCGCTCTATCCGAATGAGCGCTTCAAGATGGAGCTGGAAAACCCGACTTCCAAGGATTTATCGGCCCGCGTGATCGATCTCGTGGCGCCGCTTGGTAAGGGGCAGCGCGGCCTGATCGTTGCACCACCGCGCACCGGCAAGACGGTCCTTCTCCAGAACATCGCCCATTCGATCACGGCGAACCATCCAGAATGTTACCTCATCGTTCTCCTGATCGATGAGCGCCCGGAAGAAGTGACCGACATGCAACGCTCCGTGCGCGGTGAAGTCGTGTCCTCCACCTTCGACGAACCGGCTGTTCGACACGTTCAGGTCGCTGAAATGGTCATCGAAAAGGCCAAGCGTCTTGTCGAACACGGTCGTGATGTTGTCATCCTGCTCGATTCCATCACCCGCCTCGGCCGCGCCTACAATACGGTCGTTCCCTCTTCCGGCAAGGTTCTGACCGGCGGTGTGGACGCCAACGCGCTGCAGCGCCCGAAGCGTTTCTTCGGTGCGGCCCGTAATATCGAAGAGGGCGGCTCGCTGACGATTATCGCGACTGCACTGATCGATACGGGCAGCCGTATGGATGAAGTTATCTTCGAAGAGTTCAAGGGTACCGGCAACTCGGAAATCGTCCTGGACCGCAAGGTAGCAGACAAGCGTATCTTCCCGGCCATGGATATTCTCAAGTCCGGTACACGTAAGGAAGACCTGCTGGTTCCGCGTCAAGATCTTCAGAAGATCTTTGTCCTGCGCCGTATTCTTGCGCCGATGGGTACGACCGACGCTATCGAATTCCTGATGGACAAGCTCAAGCAGACGAAGTCAAACGGCGACTTCTTTGACTCGATGAATACCTGATATTCTTAGCCGGATTCATCGAATGTTTTCGATGATAATTCTGATTAACAGCCCGCTGCTATGTACGCTGCGGGCTTTTCCATTCGCAGGAAGCCCAGGCGTTTGCCTCTGGTGTTCTGCCGCCGGTGTCGGGCGAGTTCGATCTTGATCTTTTCATGAAGGTCGTTCAAGACAATGGCGCCTTCGTCCTGATCCTATAGCATTCAAGGTGTTCGTCTGCCACAGTCAGTCGGGGCAGTGATGTTTCACGGTCAATCGTGGCGAGTTTCGTCTATCGGGGCAGATCCCCTTATGGTGCTGAATGGCAAATTCCGGAGATACGATCTTTGCCTTGTCGTCTGGTGCTTTACCGAGCGGTGTCGCGGTGGTCAGGGTTAGCGGTCAGATCGCGCTGAGTGTTGTTGAGCAACTGGCCGGCCCGGGGATTACCGCGCGTCAAGCTACCCTTAGAACGATTCGATCCCGAAACAATGAGGTTATCGACAGGGGCCTGGTCTTGTCCTTTCCCGGCCCCAATTCATTTACGGGCGAAAATTGCGTTGAGTTTCACCTTCATGGCGGCCGCGCCGTCGTTGAAAGGCTTCTCGCAGAATTGGCATCGGTTCCGGGACTGCGCCAGGCGGAAGCTGGTGAGTTTTCGCGACGGGCTTTTGAAAATGGCAAGGCTGATCTTGTTGAAATGGAAGGCTTGGCGGATCTCATCAGCGCCGAGACCGAGATGCAGCGTCGTCTGGCCATGGAGCAAAGCTTTGGCGGTCTCTCCGCCGTCTACTCCGGCTGGGCCGATGAATTGACGCGCGCACGCGCGCTGATCGAAGCGGAACTGGATTTCTCCGATGAAGAAGATGTTCCTGGATCTGTGTCTGATCAAGTCTGGAAATCGGTGGCAAAGCTGAGCGAGGCGATGGAACTGCACCTATTGCGGGCTCGGCAAGGTGAAATCATTCGCAATGGTCTGAAGGTTGTGATTGCTGGTCCGCCAAATGCCGGTAAATCCAGCCTCATGAATGCTCTTGTTGGCAGGGAACTGGCGATCGTGACCGATATCGCTGGCACGACACGCGACGTTTTGCATGCTGATCTCGACATGGGCGGTTATTTCGTTCGTCTCTATGATACGGCCGGACTGCGGGAAACAGATGAACGGGTCGAACAGGAGGGAATTAGGCGGGCGCTTCTTGCGGCTGAAGCTGCGGATGTCCTGCTCTACGTTGAAGAAATCGGACAAGTTACGTCGGCTCCTCTACCGACGACCGGTTCGAAATTGATTCGGATCGGTAACAAAATCGATCTTCATGAGGATGAGCGCGCCGTGGAGCGTTACGATCTCTGTGTCTCGACAGCGAACGGCGTGGGTCTCGATGCACTGAGAGAAATTTTGATCGGGGACCTCCAACGTCTGACCCAACTCGCGGGTTTTGCATTGCCGGTGCGAGCCCGCCAAGTCGGCCATTTGCGCGCTGCGCAGGCGTTTCTTGCGGAGGCACTTGTCAACGAGCATCTCGGTCTGGATCTGAGAAGCGAGTTTTTGCGATCGGCTGGTCACGAATTGGGGAAAGTGACCGGGCGCGTTGATGTCGAGCAGCTACTTGATGTTATCTTCTCCGAATTCTGTATTGGGAAGTAACGTGACTCACGTGAAACAATGCCACACTCATGGCGAGTCTGAATTGCCGTGTTTCACGTGAAACAGGTTGACAGGGTGATGGCTTGAAGGCATCTGCCTCGTCCGCAGGAGTGTAAAGCGCATGAACAACTATGATGTCATTGTTATTGGGGGCGGGCACGCTGGATGTGAAGCGGCCGCTGCTGCAGCACGTCTGGGCGCTAAGACGGCCCTTATCACCCACCGGCGAGACACGATCGGCGTCATGTCGTGCAATCCTGCAATTGGCGGTCTGGGTAAGGGACACCTGGTCCGTGAAATTGACGCGCTTGATGGACTTATGGGCCGCGTGGCTGACGCGGCCGGCATTCAGTTTCGAATGCTAAACCGCAAAAAGGGTCCCGCGGTCCGCGGTCCGCGCACGCAAGCGGATCGCAAGCTTTACCGCGCGGCTATGCAGGTTGCGATTTCCGAAACACAGAACCTTGACGTCATTGAAGGTGATGCGTTCGATGTGACGCTGAAAAATGGGCGTGTGTCCGGCATCATCACTGCAGATGGGCGGACGTATCGTTGTGCGGCGGCCGTTTTAACGACCGGTACATTTTTGCGTGGCCTCATCCATATAGGTGACAAGAAAATTCCGGCCGGGCGTGTGGGGGAGGCACCGAGCCTGGGCCTTTCCCAGACATTGCTGCGAACGGGAGTGGTACTCGGGCGCTTGAAAACCGGAACACCCGCGCGTCTGGACGGAAAGACGATTGATTGGGATAGTGTTGGACGGCAGTCTGCCGACGAGGATCCGGTCCCCTTTTCCTTTCTTACCGAAACGATCAGCAATCCTCAGATTGACTGCGGCGTTACGCGTACCACTGATGCGACCCACAAGATCATTGCTGACAATATCGGACGGTCGGCCATGTATTCCGGGCAGATCGAAGGGATCGGTCCTCGCTACTGCCCGTCCATAGAAGACAAGATCGTTCGCTTCGGTGAGCGGGATGGCCATCAGATATTTCTGGAGCCCGAAGGGCTTGACGATGACACGGTCTATCCCAACGGGATTTCGACCTCACTTCCTGAAGAGGTTCAGGCTGCCTTCCTGCAAACGATACCCGGTTTGCAGAAGGCCCGAGTCATTCAGTACGCCTATGCGATTGAATATGACTTTGTCGATCCTCGTGAGTTAACGCCTTCCTTGGGGCTCAAGCGCCTCCCCGGCCTGTTTCTGGCTGGCCAGATCAACGGTACAACTGGCTATGAGGAGGCAGCCGCACAGGGTGTCGTTGCCGGCTTGAATGCTGCCCGTCTGGCAGGTGGGGACGAGCCCTTTTATTTCAGTCGTACTGATTCCTATATAGGCGTCATGATCGATGACCTGACATCCAGAGGCGTGGCTGAGCCCTATCGGATGTTCACTTCGCGAGCTGAGTATCGCCTGTCTTTGCGCGCGGACAATGCCGATATTCGGTTGACGCCTACGGGCATGCGTATCGGCTTGGTTGGCTCGACGCGTGCGGACCGTTTCAAAGCGTTCCAGCACGATATGGACAGCGGTCGTGATCTGCTGAAGTCTCTGAACGTGAGTCCGTCAGAGGCAGCGAATTTCGGTTTGCGACTGAACCAGGATGGCAAGCGTCGCAGTGCCTACGAGCTTCTGGCTTATCCCGAGCAGTCACTGGGTCGATTGGAACGTATTTGGCCGGAAGTCGGGGCACTGTCGGCCCGCGCTGCGGCGGCGCTGGAGATCGAGGCCGCCTATGCCGTTTATATGGACCGGCAGAAGGCTGACATCGTTGACGCAAGACGGGAGGAAGAGAAGGTTATTCCTCCAGAATTTGATTTTGATATCTTACCGGGCCTGTCCAACGAGTTGAAGCAAAAGCTTCAACGTTTTCGACCAGCTAATCTATCCCAGGCGGGTCGGATCGATGGAATGACGCCGGCCGCGCTGTCACTCATTTTGGCCTACCTTCGAAAAGATTCTGATCCGAAACAATCTTCGGCACATTACACGTAAAGCGAGTCACGACATGAACTTGAACGGCCTCCGCGTTTCACGTGAAACACAGGAGAAACTGGAGCATTTCGCTGCGCTTTTTCAAAAGTGGGCGAAATCAATGAATCTCGTCGCACCGTCTACACTCGATGCTCTGTGGAGCCGTCATATTGCCGATAGCGCGCGCGTGTTCCAGATATTACCGGGGCCGCGAGAGTGGGTCGATCTGGGGAGTGGAGGCGGTTTTCCGGGAATCATAACCGCGATTCTGCTGACCGAGGCCAATGGCGGCTGGGTTCATCTCGTCGAGAGCAACAACAAGAAGGCCGCTTTCCTGCGTGTGGCCTTGAGTGAGACCGGCGCTCGTGGTTCCGTCCATGCTAAGCGAATCGAAGATGTACGGCAGGAAATCCCGATTTGTGATGCCGTATCAGCTCGCGCACTGACAGATCTGGATGGACTGCTTGACTATGCTTCTCCCTGGATGTGCGGTGAGCGTAAAGCCAGCGCTATCTTTCACAAAGGACGGGATTATCGCGCGGAACTCGATAAAGCGCGTGGTCGCTGGGGCTTCGATCTGGTAATACATGAAAGCAAGATTGAGGCCGACTCCGTTCTTCTGGAAATAAGTGGCCTCACTGCAAGAACTTAAATCGATTCAGGTGGTAGGTATGGCGAACGAGCGGAACCGGATCATTACCATTGCCAATCAGAAAGGCGGCGTCGGCAAAACGACGACAGCCATCAATCTCGCGACGGCCCTTGCAGCCATTGGCGAACGCGTGTTGATTATCGATCTTGATCCACAGGGCAATGCCAGTACCGGGCTTGGTATCAGCCGGCGTGATCGTGCATGCTCGTCTTACGACGTCCTGATCGGGGAGCGGAGTATAGGAGAGGCTGCCTTGCAGACCGCTGTGCCCAATCTGTTCATCGTTCCGTCGACAATGGATTTGCTTGGCCTGGAAATGGAAATTGCCCAGCGTGGCGACCGGGCGTTCCGTCTCCGGCAGGCGCTTCAGACCGAAGATGCCTATGCGTACAACTATATCCTGCTGGACTGCCCGCCTTCCTTCAATTTGTTGACGGTGAATGCGATGGCAGCGGCTCATTCCGTTCTTGTCCCGCTCCAGTGCGAGTTCTTTGCGCTTGAAGGCTTGAGCCAGCTTCTAGAGACTGTTGATGAGGTTCGCCGGACGGTCAATCCGTCACTTGATATTCAAGGTATCGTCCTCACCATGTATGATTCCCGCAACAATCTCGCCCAGCAGGTCGTCAATGACGTGCGTGAACATCTCGGCGAAAAGGTCTACCACACGCTTATTCCGCGGAATGTCCGTGTGTCGGAAGCACCCTCCTATGGAAAACCTGCAATTCTTTACGATTTGAAATGCGCGGGCAGCCAGGCCTATTTGCAACTTGCTTCGGAAGTGATCCAGCGCGAACGCCGTCGAAAGATGGCCGCCTGAACCGATAGCACCTTGATTTTGCGTGGGTCAGTTTTCGGATCATCTGGCCGAAATTTACAGGAGTTTTCAATGAGCGACGATGTTTCCAAGCGGAGATTGGGGCGCGGTCTTGCGGCGTTGATTGGCGAGATCGACCAGAGCGCCCCGGTTGGAGATGTTCGCGCCGAGTCGGTCAACGCGGACCGCCATGTGCCGATCGAGTTTATTTCACGTAATCCGCGTAACCCCCGCCGTCAGTTCAACGAGACCGAGCTCCAAGACCTCGCTAATTCCATTCGCCAGCATGGTATCGTCCAGCCAGTCGTGGTCAGGAAGTCTGTCGGAGACGGGTTCGAGTTGATCGCAGGTGAGCGTCGGTGGCGCGCCGCTCAGCTTGCGGGATTGACGGAAATTCCGGTCATCATTCGCGATGTTGATGACCGCACCGCGCTGGAAATTGCTATTGTAGAAAACGTTCAGCGTTCAGACCTCAACCCACTGGAAGAGGCTCTTGGTTACGAACAGTTAATCGCGGATCACGGTTACACGCAGAACGATCTCGGAGAAATCATCGGCAAGAGTCGCAGCCACGTTGCGAACAGTCTTCGTCTGTTGAAACTGCCTGACCCGGTTCGCAATATGCTCTATGAAGGTTCCCTTTCAGCCGGACATGCGCGGGCACTGGTCCTGACGTCGGATCCTTCTGCCCTTGCTCGAAGGATTGTCGATAAGGGCATGTCAGTGCGCGATGCCGAGCGTCTCGCGCAAAACGACATCAAGGCGCAGTCAGAGGCCAAAGCAGGACCGATATCCTTGCCAGAAAAGGACTCTGACACACTCGCGCTTGAGCGATCTCTGACGGATGCGCTGGGTCTTGATGTCAAGATCAACCATCGGGTGTCCGGAGGTCAGGTTCGCATATCCTACAAGACACTCGAGCAGCTCGAGGAAATCTGCCGTCTTCTCGAAGCACGAAATTAATCTTCTTAGCCGGATTCCATAGCCGGAGTCATCATCCTGTCCGTTGACGTTGTGATGACTGAACGGTGATTGATAACAATGTATGCAGCGCGATGGATTCTTCCAGCGCCTGCTTTTGCCTGGTCTGGAGAATTGCGGCCTGCAGACGGTTCATTTCTCGGGCGATGGCCGCACTGGTCCATGTTTTCAGTGCCTGTTCCACGGCCGGCTTACGCTTGAAATGGATACCACGACCGAAAGTCTGCATTATCTGAGCAATAGGCGTTTTCTTGCCGTCCATCTCTGCCCGCATCTGGTCCAGCATCTGGAACTGCCTGAGGCATCCTTGAAGAACAAGAAAGATCGGTGTCTTCGACGTCGTGATCTTGCGCATGGCGTGAAAAAAGCCATTGCGGTCGCCGGTTAGGACGGCGTCGACAGCTTCATCCGTCGAAATGGCGCTGGCATCGCCAATGATTGCGTTTACGTCGTCTTCATCGATTGCCGTCTGCCCTTTTGCGTAAAGGACGAGTTTTTGAAGCTCATTGCGGGAGGCGAGGCGATCGCCGCCGATGGATTCAAGAAGGAGTTCCCGGGCGCCGGGCGTAATGCGCAGGCCTTCGCTCCCCAGCTCGCGGTCGATCAGGGCGTTCAGCGCGCGTGCGTCGTCGGCATAGCAGGGGATGGCTGCAACAGTCGATGCCTGTTCGGCGGCCTTGCGGACGCCTGCACCCTTCTTGACATCGCCCGCTTCGATAATGACGGTGGTGTCGGTTGGCGGCGCGGATGCAAGAACCGCGAGCGCATCGACGAGCGCCTTCTCTGTTCCCGAGGCCTTGACCCAGATCAGTTTTCCGCCACCGAAGAGCCCGATGGTGTTGGCTTCATCGAGCAGTCGGCCGGGGTCGCTCTGCAGCGTCGATGCGTCGAGTTTCACGACGGCAAAGGGATCGTCCAATGCGATACCGCTAGCCTTGGCCAGAGCGCCAGCACGCTCGGACACCAGACCTCTGTCGGGTCCATAAACAAGAAAAAGCCGGTAAGTGCGCGCTGAACGCTGCACAAAGCCTTCGAATTCGTGGGATTTGATTTCCGCCATTCGATACGGTTTCCCTCTTGGGTGACCCTCCCAACATCTGTGGAGAGGGTTCACACCGAATTATTGGGAGAGCGCGCCGGCGATGTCCATGCGAATGAATTCGGCCACTTCCCGGGCGGCGCGGTCCTCGGCGTCGCGGATCGCGCGAAGCTTGGCGAACTCCTGGGCAGAATAATCGACCAGAGCGATGGCCGAGCGATGGCCTGCCTTGACGATCTCACCCGTCTTGGCCCGCTTCATTGTGTAGGAGGCATTCACGATGACGCGCCCGGCGCGGGCCGTGTCTGAAGTCGCGTCGATCAGCACGCCGATGGTGCGGCTCTTGACCTCAAGCTGGACCTCATATTCCGGGTTTGTCGCCTCGCCGGCGCCTCCAGATGCCAGGAAAATCAAACGGTTACGAACTTCTTGTGTCACACGGTCATTCGCATCCGAGAAGCCGACCGATTTGAGCGCCGCGGGTGCGGCGCTTCCTTCGGAATAAAGCGGCTTGACCTGACAGGCCGCGAGAAGGCCTGCCGAGGCAATGAGTGCAAGGGCTGCGAGCCGCTTGCCGATTCCGGAACGACGATCAGACGACAATGTTCACAATCCTTTGCGGGACGACGATGATCTTCTTCGGTGCGCGACCATCGAGGGCGGTCAGCACCGCGTCGAGAGCAAGCGCAGCTTGACTGACGGCATCTTGGGATGCGTCGCGGGCGATTGTCAATTCCGCTCGCTTCTTGCCGTTGATCTGAACCGGAAGCACAATGTCGTTTTCAACGACGAGCGTTTCATCGAAAGCCGGCCAATCCGTGTGCGCGACAAGCCCCTTGTTTCCGAGGACGGACCAGCACTCTTCAGCCAGATGCGGCGTCATGGGCGCAATGATCTGGATCAGAATTTCGACGGCGTTACGAAGGGCTGCGGTCATCGCCGCGTCGGCCTTGCCGGCTGCCACAGCCTGCAGCGGGGCGGCAAGTGTGTTCACGAGTTCGTAGATGCGAGCCACGGCCTTGTTGAAGGCCAGCTTGTCGAAATCGCCCTGAACAGCCTTCAGCGTCCGGTGCGCCGCCTGCGAAACAGCGAGCGCGTCACCATCCTTAGCCGGAGTCGCTGCCGCGTCCTTCAGTCTTTCGGCGGCTTCGGAAATCAGGCGCCAGGTGCGCTGCACGAAGCGGTGTGCCCCTTCGACACCCGATTCCGACCAGATCACGTCGCGATCCGGCGGCGAGTCGGAGAGAACGAAGAAGCGGGCGGTATCGGCGCCGTAGGAGGCGATGATATCGTCGGGATCGACGACGTTCTTCTTCGACTTCGACATCTTTTCGATGGAGCCGATCTTGACCTCTTCATTCGAGGTCAGAAGGAAAGCGCGGCGCTGTCCTTCGACTTCTTCGATGCGCAGGTTAGAGGGCGTGATCCATTCGCGGGCGGTACCCTCGCCCCTCGAATAGGTTTCGTGCACCACCATGCCCTGGGTGAACAGGCCCTTGAACGGTTCCTTCAGGTCCAGATGACCGGTCTCCCGCATGGCGCGGGTGAAGAAGCGCGAATAGAGCAGGTGCAGGATCGCGTGTTCGATGCCGCCGATATACTGGTCGACCGGCAGCCAGTGGTTAGCCGCCTTGGGATCGGTCGGATTGTTTTCCCACGGCGCCGTAAAGCGGGCGAAGTACCAGCTCGAATCCACGAAAGTGTCCATCGTGTCCGTCTCGCGGCGGGCATCCTTGCCGCATTGTGGGCAGGCCACATGGCGCCAGGTGGCGTGACGGTCGAGCGGATTGCCGGGCACGTCGAAGGTCACGTCGTCCGGCAGCTTGACCGGCAGGTCCTTTTTCGGCACCGGCACGATGCCGCAGACTTCGCAATGGATGACCGGGATCGGGCAACCCCAGTAGCGCTGGCGGGAAATGCCCCAGTCGCGCAGGCGGAAGTTCACCTTGCGCTCGCCCTGCGGTGCGTTGCCCAGCGTCTGCGCCGTCAGGCGGTTCGCCACTTCCTGGAAGGCGGCCTCGGTGGTCAGGCCATCGAGGAACCGCGAATTGATCATCACGCCATCGCCGTCATAGGCCTCGTCGCCAACCGTGAAGGTGGCGGCGTCACCATCGGCAGGCATGACAACGGGCACGACCGGCAGGTCATATTTGCGGGCGAAATCAAGGTCGCGCTGGTCGCCGGAGGGGCAGCCGAAGATGGCGCCCGTGCCATAGTCCATCAGCACGAAATTGGCGACGTAGACCGGCAGTTCCCAGGAAGGATCGAGTGGATGACGCACGCGAATGCCGGTGTCGATGCCCTTTTTCTCGGCCGTTTCCAGCGCGGCGAGCGAGGTGCCGGCGCGGCGGCATTCATCGCAGAACTCGGCGATTTCAGCGCTTTTTTCAGCGGCTTCCCTGGCCAGCGGATGATCGGCGGCAATGGCGAGGAAGGAAGCGCCGAACAGCGTATCCGGCCGCGTGGTGTAGACCGTGACATCAGAAGCATTGGCCGTTCCGGAGACGACTTCCCAGCGAATCAGCATGCCTTCGGAGCGTCCGATCCAGTTCTTCTGCATCAGGCGCACTTTTTCCGGCCACTGGTCGAGCGTGTCGAGCGCTTCGAGCAGGTCTTCGGCAAAATCGGTGATCTTGAAGAACCACTGCGTCAGTTCGCGCTGTTCAACCAGCGCGCCGGAGCGCCAGCCGCGGCCTTCGATGACCTGCTCATTTGCCAGAACCGTCTGGTCGACAGGGTCCCAGTTGACCTTGGACTGCTTGCGGTAAACGAGACCCTTTTCCAGCATGTCGATGAAGAGATGCTGTTGGCGGTGGTAGTAATCGACATCGCAGGTGGCGAATTCGCGTGACCAGTCCAGCGAAAGGCCCATGGACTTGAGCTGACCGCGCATGGTGGCGATGTTCTCGTAGGTCCAGGCCTTCGGGTGGGTCTTGTTCTGCATGGCGGCGTTTTCTGCCGGCATGCCGAAGGCATCCCAGCCCATGGGGTGCAGTACGTTATAGCCGCGCGCGCGCTTGTACCGCGCCACGACATCGCCCAGCGAATAGTTGCGCACATGGCCCATGTGGATGCGGCCCGACGGATACGGGAACATCTCAAGGACGTAATATTTCTCACGCGGATCGTCGTTCTTCGTGGTGAAGACCTGCGCCTCGTCCCATGTCTTCTGCCAACGGGGTTCGGCGTCGCGCGGATTGTATCGTTCGGTTGCCATGCTGTTCATTCCGGGAAATGCGGGAAAAGAGTCGGGCTGACCTTCACCACGAAAGGCGGGAAGCGTCAAGTAAAACGGCCTTGCAGGACGTCTTCGCGCGGCAAAATCACCTCCCGCCCTTGGCAAGAACCGCCACATGACGCTACAGCTTTGCCGGCAATTTCCGGAAGGACGACAAGCATGGACCTCAAGGCACGGTTGAACGAAGTACGCGGCAACATTCTGAAAGCCGAGGCGGACGCGGGACGCCTTGCGGGGGCGGTGACGCTGGTTGCCGTGTCGAAAACCTTCGATGCCGATCATATCCGCCCTGCAATCGAGGCAGGCCAGCGTGTTTTCGGTGAAAACCGTGTGCAGGAGGCCTATTCCAAGTGGCCGGAGCTGAAGGCGGAAGCGCCGGACATTGAACTGCATCTCATCGGACCGCTGCAATCCAACAAGTCGGCGGAGGCCGTAGCGCTGTTTGATGTGATCGAGAGCGTCGATCGCGAGAAGATTGCCCGCACGCTTGCCGAGGAAATGCAGAAGCAGGGCAAGCGCCCTCGCCTTTATGTTCAGGTCAATACCGGGCTGGAGCCACAAAAGGCCGGTATAGCGCCGGATGATACGGCCGCATTCCTGAAGCTTTGCCGCGAGGAACTGGGGCTCACCATCGAAGGCCTGATGTGCATTCCGCCTGCCGAGGAAAATCCCGGCCCGCATTTTGCGTTGCTCGCCCTGTTGGCGGCCGAGAATGGCGTGGAGAAGCTCTCCATGGGCATGTCCGGCGATTACGAGACGGCTGTCGGCTTCGGCGCAACCAGTGTGCGTGTCGGCTCGGCCATTTTCGGCACGCGCTGACATCGCTGCCAGCGCGGCGCAAAAGAAAGCCCCGGAACGGCGATCCGTTCCGGGGCTTTTATTGGGAACCCTTCAGGTTCAGAAATTGTCGTCTTCGTCTTCTTCCGTGTGAGTCGACTTCAGCGACTTCAGCTTGGCGAAAACGGCATCGGCATCGATTTCCTTTTCTTCTTCCTGATCGTACGAGAAGCCAAGGTTTTCCGTTTCGCGGGCGGGAACCAGCGTCAGATCTTCGGCAGACGGCAGCGGACGGCCGCGCGAAGCCTTCTCGACTTCGAGATCGAGATCGATCTGGCTGCAAAGGCCAAGCGTCACCGGGTCCATCGGTGTCAGGTTGGTCGAGTTCCAGTGGGTGCGCTCGCGGATCTGCTCGATCGTCGACTTGGTCGTGCCGACGAGACGCGAGATCTGGGCGTCCTTGAGTTCCGGGTGGTTGCGCACCAGCCACAGAATAGCGTTCGGACGGTCCTGACGCTTGGAAACCGGTGTGTAACGGGGGCCGCGGCGCTTTGATTCGGGAACGCGAACCTTCGGCTCGGCAATCTTGATCTTGTGGTACGGGTCGGCTTCGCCCTTGGCGATTTCAGCGCGCGTCAACTGGCCGGTGGAGATGGGATCGAGACCCTTGATGCCCTGTGCTGACTCACCGTCGGCAATCGCCTTCACTTCAAGCGGATGAAGCTTGCAAAGCTGGGCAATCTGGTCGAAGGAAAGCGCGGTATTATCGACGAGCCACACGGCGGTCGCTTTCGGCATCAGCAGTTGTTGGGCCATGGATAAAGTCCTTCTGTCGTCCGCGCCGGTTGTCGCGGGCCGTGGGTAATCACCACAATTTCCGGAAAGTGGCCCCTTATAAACGCGTCGTCACAGAAATGCAATTCTTCCTTGAAGGGGGATATCCCAAAAATATGGTCTTCCAGACGGGCTCAAAAACATCCCGGTTGCGCCCGTTTGCCGCCGCCATAGGGCCGCACATATCCCTCTGAGATAAGATCGTCCGCCGGATCTGAGCCATCCGCCAGATGCACATCGGCCAGCACGCGTCCGAAATACTTGTCACCGGAAATGCGGCTCAAGTGAACCTCGCTGGCCTCAGGTACCTTCTCTCCCAAAGCCCGCCGTGCTGTGCGGGCGGCCAAACGCTCGGCCTCGCAGCGCGCTTTCAACTCCGGCGCGTCGATACCGCGCAGGCGCACATAAACATCGATGGAATGCTGCGGCCAAGGCGTTGCCCGCACCAGCAGCGTATCGCCGTCGATGATCTTGATGACCGTGGCAGCCACCGGTCCGGCAATCGTCATACGCCCGGATGCTCCCGCACCGCCAAGGGCACCGAGCGAAAACAGGGCTGACAAGAGGGCAATCGGAAACGAGCGCATAAAAGGAATTAATTCCAATAAAGCGCGTCGGTCAATAGGAATTTTATCTTAGAAATCGATAGCGCGGCCGTTGACTTCCCAGTCGCCAAACCGGGCGGGCTCCGCGCCGCCCCGGCCGCCGATCTCCGGTGGCAGCTCCAGCGGCTTTTCCGCCTTGCGTCGCGCCTCGGCCTCTGCAAGTGCGCGCTGTGCTGCGGGTGAAAGGGCCTTCTTCGGCGCTTCCCCGGTTTCGCTCGCGATATTGTCATTGCCGGCGATGGGGCCAACGACAGGTTCGGACATGCTGCTCCTCCGAGGAACTATTGTATTTGGCAGACGAATGACCAAATCATAGAATGTTCGGGCGAAGATAGGAAGAGTTTCGCCGAAACGCCACGAGGAGTGAGAGAAAACGATGAATCTGATGCGCACGGCTATGCTTCTGGCCTTCATGACGGCCCTGTTCATGGGCGTCGGATACCTGATCGGCGGTCAGGGCGGGTTGGTGATCGCGTTTCTTGTTGCCGCCGGAATGAACTTCTTTTCCTACTGGAACTCGGATCGCATGGTGCTGTCGGCCTACCACGCACAGGAGGTCGATGCGCACAGCGCCCCTGAATTCTACGGCATGATTCAGCAGCTTTCCGCCAATGCGGGCCTGCCCATGCCGAAGGTCTATGTCTACGACAACCCGCAGCCGAACGCGTTTGCTACCGGTCGAAATCCGGAAAACGCCGCCGTTGCCGCCTCTACCGGCCTGCTCAATATGCTGACGGAAGAGGAAGTGGCCGGCGTGATGGCGCATGAACTGGCGCATATCCAGAACCGTGACACACTGACCATGACGGTGACGGCAACCCTTGCCGGTGCGATTTCCATGCTCGGCAACTTCGCTTTCCTGTTCAGCGGCAACCGCGAGAATAACAATAATCCTTTCGGCTTCATTGGTGTTCTTGTGGCGATGATCGTCGCCCCGTTCGCGGCCATGCTGGTGCAGATGGCCATCAGTCGCACGCGCGAATATTCGGCCGACCGGCGCGGTTCGGAAATCTGCGGCCAGCCGCTCTGGCTTGCCTCGGCGCTCGCCAAGATCTCCGGCTATGCCCACCAGATCCCGAACGAGGAAGCGGAGCGCAACCCGGCCACAGCGCATATGTTCATCATCAACCCGCTGTCGGGCGAGCGTATGGACAACCTGTTTTCGACTCACCCGAACACGGAAAACCGTATTGCCGCGCTTCAGTCTCTGGCTGCCGAATTCGGGCAGGGTGGATACGATCCGCGCTCGACGGCCCGGGCTTCGGCTGGTACAGCGGTGCGCAAAGGGCGCTCCGTGCCGTCGGCGGGTTCGGGGCGCGGTACATCCCGTCCGCCCAAAGGACCATGGTCTTGACGAAAGATAATCAACGCCGGCCCGCAAGGCCGGCGTCCGCGCAGAGATCGAAGGATAATGTGGCCGCCACGGCGGAACCGCCGAAGCCCGGCCTCGAAGCCCGCATGACCGCCGCCAAGCTAATCGGCGCTGTCATAGATCGCAAGACGCCGCTTGACGGCATGCTGGATGCCAGCGGCGGGAACCCGGCCTATCTAAAGCTTGCCGATGCCGATCGCGGTCTGGTGCGCGCCATTCTCAACACGACGCTGCGCCATCTGCCGCGCATCGAGGCGATCCTCGCCTCGCTCGTTTCCAATCCGCTGCCGGAAGGCGCGCGCGCCTTGCACCATGTTCTTGTCGTCGCGGCAGCCCAGATCCTCTATCTCGACATTCCCGATCACTCCGCCGTCGATCTTGCGGTGGAGCAGGCGAACCGTGATCCCCGCAACCGGCGCTTTGCCGGACTGGTGAATGCCGTTCTGCGACGCCTGTCGCGCGAGAAGGATGCGCTGCTGGCAAGTGTCGAGCATGTCTCGCCAATGCCGGACTGGTTCATGAAGCGGCTGATCGCGGCGTATGGCGCGCAGGAAGCGGCCCAGATCGCCGCTGCCCAGCTTGTGCCGGCCGCTATCGATCTCACTGTAAAATCCGATCCGCAAGGCTGGGCGGAAAAGCTTGGTGGTCATGTTTTGCCGACCGGCAGCGTCAGGCTCAATGCGTTCACCGGCTCCATTCCCGAGTTGGACGGTTTCGATGCCGGCGAATGGTGGGTGCAGGATGCGGCAGCAGCCATCCCTGCCCGGCTGTTTGGTGATATTTCCGGCCAGCGCATTGCCGATCTCTGCTCCGCTCCGGGCGGCAAGACGGCGCAGCTTGCCCAGGCTGGCGCGAAGGTCACGGCGGTTGAGCAGTCGAAAAGCCGGCTGAAGCGACTTGAGGGTAATCTCGCGCGGCTGAACCTTTCGGCCGAGAGCGTCGAGGCGAACCTCCTCGATCACCAGCCGGAAGTCCTTTACGATGGTGTTCTGCTCGATGCCCCCTGCTCTTCCACCGGCACGACGCGCCGGCACCCGGATGTGTTGTGGACCAAGGGGCCGGAAGACATCGCGCGGCTCGCAGCCCTTCAGGAAAAGTTGCTGCGTCATGCGCTGACGCTGGTGAAGCCCGGCGGCAAGGTCGTCTTCTGCAATTGTTCGCTCGATCCCTCCGAGGGCGAGGAGTTGATTGCGCGGGTTCTCGCCGATACGCCCGACATCAGTCTTCTGCCGGTCTCTGCCCATGACTTTCCGGGGCTTCAAACCGCGATCAATGCACGCGGCGAAGTGCGTACCACGCCTGCCATGTTGATGGGCGACGGTGAATATCCGGGAGGAACGGACGGTTTTTTTGCCGCGGTCCTTCAAAAGTCGATAGAAACCAATCATTAATCAAGAAGTGATTCCGGCGTGATCGGAAAGGTGGCGGCAGTCTCGACTGGCGCCCCTTTCGCGTCGGTGGTTTTCAAGGGGTACTTTCAAACGGGTATGGGGTCGGATCGTCGTAGACATATTGGTCTATATCTGCGCCAGGCCTGGCGAAATGCCCGGATTGCTTCCGTGCGCCTGCGTCTCAAGTTCGTGCCGCCGACCAGCCGTGTGCCGGAGAGACTTCTGGTGGCGCCGACCGATCTGAGGGCGGTCGATACCTTCGTGGCGGAGGAAATCCTCGTCGGGCGTTATCTGTTGGCGGGCCGGGCGCTGGTGACCGACGGCGCGTCACCCTTCACGCTGGAACTGCCCTCGCGCAACTTCGCCATCAAGCTTCATAGCTTCACCTGGCTGAGGCATATCCGGGCGATGCGAACCGACGAAGTCTGTGCCGTTGCCCGCGGTGTGGTCATGGACTGGATCGGGCTTCACGGTCGACGTGTTTCCGGCATTGCCTGGGAGCCGGAGGTTGTTGCGATGCGTATCATTGCGTGGCTGTCGCATTCGCCGGTCGTGCTGCAAGGGGCGGAGGCCTCCTTCTACACGCGCTTTATGAAAAGCCTTGCCTATCAGGTCGCGTATCTGGATATGATCGCCAAGGCACTGGAAGAGGGAGAGGTGCGGCTTCGGGTTCGCATCGCGCTCGCCATGGCGTCCATCGCGATGCCGGTCAAGGCATCGGTGGTAAAGCGTGCGGCGCGGCGTCTCGATAGTGAACTGGAAGCGCAGATCTTGCCGGATGGCAGCCATGTCTCACGCAACCCGCGCGCCGTGCTCAATCTGCTGCTCGATCTCCTGCCGCTGCGCCAGACCTATATCAATCTCGGCCATGATGTGCCGCAGAAGCTGATCGCCGCCATCGACCGCATGTACCCGGCCTTGCGTTTCTTCCGCCATCAGGACGGTAATCTTGCCCTTTTCAATGGTGCGACTTCGACGCTCGCCAACGAGCTTATGTCTGTACTCCGCTACGACGAAACGGGTGGTCAACCCTTCAAGGCGCTACCGCATGCCCATTATCAGCGCCTTTCGGCCCACCAGACCACGCTGATCGTCGACACGGGCATACCGTTTTCGCCGGAACTTTCCCGCACGGCCCATTCCGGTTGTCTGTCCTTCGAGATGTCGTCGGGCCGGAACAGGTTCATCATCAATTCCGGTTCTCCGAGCTTTGCCGGTCGCAGCTATCAGCAACTGGCGCGCGCCACCGCTGCCCATTCCACAGTCACGCTGGCGGATACGTCATCCTCGCGGCTGTCGGCGTCGAATTTCATCGGCCCGGTCATGGTCAGCGGTATTTCTGCGGTGAAGGTCGAGCGTCAGGGCGATGATGATGGCAATGATCGTGTCATCGCCAGCCATGACGGTTATGCCGCCCGCTTCGGCTTCATTCATGAGCGCGCGATCAGCATGGATGCCGTCGGTATCCACATCAAAGGTCACGATCGCTGGCTGCCGACCAAGCGCAACACCGAGGTCGATCCGGGCCTTGTCGCCATTGCCCGCTTTCACATCCATCCTGCCATCGAATTGGTGCAGGTGGATGAGGAGTCCGTGATGCTGACCGCGCCGGATGGCGAAAGCTGGTATCTGCATGTGCCGGACCAGCGCCCGGTCATCACCGAAGATATCTTCTTTGCGGATTCCTCCGGCATTTCGCCATCGGAACAGATCGAGGTGGCGTTTGCGGTCAATGTGACACCGGAAATCCGCTGGATTCTGACGCGACGCTCGTAGGCTGCGAATCATTTCCACCGGAAAGACCGGAATCTCCTTGCCTGTGGTTTCTTCCGTGCAAAAGCTGTGATAGGGCGACGCCATCTTGAGGCGGCCCCACCGCTCGGCCGCCCCTCTCAAACAGGGAGCCAAACCGTGGCCGTCGTTTCCAAGAAAATTCCCGCCCCCGACAAGGTGAAGATCAAGACCGCGCTTCTGTCCGTTTCGGACAAGACCGGCATTGTCGAACTCGCCCGCGCTTTGGCTGATCTCGGCGTCAGGCTGCTGTCGACTGGCGGTACTCACAAGGCAATTGCCGCTGCCGGCATCGCCGTTACCGACGTTTCCGAGGTCACCGGTTTTCCGGAAATCATGGACGGCCGCGTCAAGACCCTGCATCCCACGGTTCACGGCGGTTTCCTCGCCATTCGCGATGATGCCGAGCATGTCGCTGCCATGAAGGAACACGGCATCGAGGGGATCGACCTTGCCGTCATCAACCTTTATCCGTTCGAGGAAGTGCGCGCTGCCGGTGGTGACTATCCGACGACGGTCGAAAATATCGACATTGGCGGCCCGGCGATGATCCGTGCTTCGGCCAAGAACCACGCTTATGTCGTGACGCTGACCGACCCCGCTGATTATCCCGAGCTTCTGGAAAGCCTGAAGGCCGAAGCCGGCCAGACCGCCTATTCTTTCCGCCAACGCATGGCCGCCAAGGCCTTTGCCCGTACCGCGGCTTATGATGCCATGATCTCGAACTGGTTCGCTGAGGCGCTGGCTATCGATACGCCGCGCCACCGCGTCATTGGCGGCGTTCTCAAGGAAGAAATGCGTTACGGCGAAAACCCGCATCAGAAGGCGGCCTTCTACGTCACCGGCGAAAACCGCCCCGGCGTCGCCACCGCCACGCTTCTGCAGGGCAAGCAGCTTTCCTATAACAACATCAACGACACCGATGCCGCTTTCGAACTCGTTGCGGAATTTCCGCCTGAGAAAGGTCCGGCTGTCGCGATCATCAAGCACGCCAATCCTTGCGGCGTTGCCGTCGCGCCGACGCTGGTCGAGGCCTATCGCCGGGCGCTAGCCTGCGACTCCACGTCTGCCTTTGGCGGTATCATCGCGGTGAATTCGCTGCTCGACGCGGAGACGGCAGAAGAGATCGTCAAGCTCTTTACCGAAGTCATCATCGCGCCGGCGGTCACGGAAGAAGCCCAGGCGATCATCGCCGCCAAGAAGAACCTGCGCCTCTTGACCACCGGCGCCCTGCCCGACCCGCGCATTCCCGGCCTCACCGCCAAGACGGTGTCCGGCGGCCTGCTGGTCCAGATCCGCGATAACGGCATGGTGGAGGATCTCGATCTCAAGGTCGTTACCAAGCGCGCGCCTACCGAGCAGGAATGGCTCGACATGAAGTTCGCCTTCAAGGTGGCCAAGCATGTGAAGTCGAACGCCGTCATCTACGTCAAGGATGGTCAGACAGCCGGTATCGGCGCCGGCCAGATGAGCCGTGTCGATTCCGCCCGCATCGCGGCCATCAAGGCCGAGGATGCAGCCAAGGCCAATGGCTGGGCAACGCCTTTGACGCATGGTTCGTCGGTGGCTTCCGAAGCCTTCTATCCCTTCGCGGACGGCCTTCTGGCTGCAATTGCCGCCGGTGCCACCGCCGTTATCCAGCCGGGTGGCTCGATGCGCGATCAGGAAGTCATCGATGCAGCCGACGAGCACAATGTCGCGATGGTCTTCACGGGCATGCGCCACTTCCGCCACTAAGCGGTAAAAAGATGATCCGAACACAAAAGGCCGGGAGCGATCCCGGCCTTTTTATGTTTCCCGTGAAACACTTGCGACGGTTTCAGGCGCCGTGCTGGGCGGCAAGGTCTGTCAGAAGACCGGCGGCAACCGCGATGCGGGCGAGGCCGATTTCGCCGCTGTCGCTGAGGTTCACCAGTTCGGAGGCAACCCGATTGATCCGCAGGCGATCTTTCGCATGCCAGGCTTCCACCGGTAGGCGTTCCTTGCCGTGGGCGGTCAAAACAGCGGTGACAATCTGACGGCGGGCGGTGGCGATCTGGTCGAGACCGTGGGTAAGCGCCAGCGCCTCGTAATGATCGGTCGTGGTGATCCGCGAACCGTTGCGAATGAGCTGCGGAATACGGAAGGTCTGCGATACTGCGAAATAGGCTTCAACGGCCCTGAGCAGCGTGGCGCCGGTCTTTTCCGCCACCTGCAAGACTTCCGGCGTCAGAACCAGCAGTGGCAGGCCGGCTATATCGCCTGCAAGCGTCAGAGGCACACCGGCTTCGGTAAAGGTGGCGCGGCGGGTGGCGATTTCCTCCGCGATGGCCGTGGGTGTTGCACTGGCGAGGGCCGGTTTCAGGCTGCGCAGCGCCGTGCGGATCTTCTGGATCGCTGCGTTGATGTCGCCTTTCTCCAGACCGGTCTTGAGCAGAATGCGGGTTGCTTCGGTGTAAAGCGCTTCGATGGCCGCATAGAGTTCGAGCTGCAATGCACCCTTGATCTTGCCGTCCAGCGCGTCGACGCCCGCCCAGAGCTTGTCGAGATCGAAGCCCTCGCGCACCAGAACGGCGGCACGCACCACGTCGGCGGCGCTGGCGCTGGTCGCGTCGCTCATGGCCTGAATGAAGCCCGGACCGCCGCGGTTGATCACTTCGTTGGCAAGCACCGTCGCGATGATTTCCCGGCGCAGCGGATGGGTGGAAATGTCGTCGGCGTGGACCTTCTGCATGCGTTCCGGGAAATAGCCGGCAAGCGTGCGGGCAAACCACGGATCATCCGGCAGGGTGCTGGCGACGATGGCGTCGGAAAGCGTGATCTTGGCATAGGAGAGCAGCACGCCGATTTCCGGCCGGCTGAGCGGCTTTCCGGCGGTGTAGCGCTCGGCGAAGGCGGCAGCCGAGGGCAGATATTCCACCTTGCGGTTGAGGTGGCCGGTCGCCTCCAGCACGTTCATGAGCCGGCTCAACGTTTCGCCATTGGCGACACCCTGCCGCTCCGTCAACGAAATGGCGAGGCCTTGCAAATAGTTGTTGCGCAGAACGAGGCGGCCCACTTCGTCCGTCATGGTTACGAGCAGGCGGTTGCGGGCCTCGCGGGTCAGGCGGCCTTCGCGCATGGCGGTGGCAAGCGCAATCTTGATGTTGACCTCGACGTCGGAGGAGTTCACGCCCGCCGAATTGTCGATGGCGTCGGAGTTGATCCGCCCGCCCTTGAGGCCGAAGGCGATACGGCCCTTCTGCGTCACGCCAAGGTTGGCGCCCTCGCCGATCACGGCGGCATTGACCTCCGTTGCGGAAACGCGGATCGCGTCATTGGCGCGATCGCCCACGTCGGCGCTGGTTTCTTCCGGCGCCTTCACATAGGTGCCGATGCCACCGAACCATAGCAAATCCACCGGTGCCTTGAGGATGGCTGACATGAGTTCGATCGGCGTGACGGTCGCCTTGTCGAGACCGACGGCGGCCTGCGCTTCCGGCGTCAGCGTCACGGACTTCTCGGCGCGTGAAATGATCATCGCACCCTTGGAAAGGATCTTGCGGTCATAGTCCTGCCAACTCGAACGCGGCAGATCGAACATGCGTTTGCGCTCGGCAAAGGACTTGGCGATATCCGGATCGGGATCGATGAAGATATCGCGATGGTCGAAGGCGGCGATCAGGCGGATCTGTTCCGACAGGAGCATGCCATTGCCGAAGACGTCGCCGGACATATCGCCGACACCGGCCACGGTGAAGGGCGTTGTCTGGATGTCGATATCGATCTCGCGGAAGTGGCGCTTCACGGTTTCCCAGGCGCCACGGGCGGTGATGCCCATTTTCTTGTGGTCATAGCCGGCCGATCCACCGGAGGCGAAGGCATCGTCCAGCCAGAAACCGGCGGCCTGTGCCAGTTCGTTGGCGGTGTCGGAGAAGGTTGCTGTGCCCTTGTCGGCGGCCACGACGAAATAGGGATCGTCACCATCGAGCCGCACGGTATTGGCCGGTGCTATCACCTTGCCGGCATTGATATTGTCGGTGATCGACAGCAGTGTCCGGATATAGGTCTTGTAGGCTTCCTTGCCGGCGTTGAACACCTCGTCACGGTTGCCACCCGCCGGCAGGTTCTTCGGATAGAAACCGCCCTTGGCGCCAACCGGCACGATGACGGCGTTCTTCACCTGCTGGGCCTTCACGAGGCCCAGCACTTCCGTGCGGTAATCCTGGGCGCGGTCCGACCAGCGCAAGCCGCCGCGCGCCACCTTGCCGAAGCGCAGGTGCACGCCTTCGACCTCGGTGCCGTAGACGAAGATTTCGCGGAAGGGACGCGGTTCCGGCAGATCGGCCAGCAGTGCCGGGTCGAACTTGAAGGCCAGCATGGCGGGGATGCCGCCATCGACATCCTTCTGGAAATAGTTGGTGCGCAGCGTGGCATCGATGGCGTTCACGTATCGGCGCAGAATGCGGTCCTCGTCCAGCGTCGGCACGGCGGCCAGGCCTTCGGCGATGGCCTCGCGATGTTCGGCAAGCTTTTTCGGACGCAGCTTTTCGGGAATGCCCGGATCGAAACTGTCATGGAACAGGCGGAAGATCGCGGCGCTGATTGCCGGATAGCGCACCAGCGTTTCGGCAATGTGGTGCGGCGAATAGATGATGCCGGTCTGGCGCAGATAGCGGGCGTAGGCGCGCAGAACCGAGGTTTCGCGGCCGGTGAGGCCTGCTGCCAGAATGAGGCGGTTATAGGGGTCGTTGTCGATGCGCTCGGCATAGGCGGCGAGGAAGGCTTCCTCCAGAACGGCCGCTTGAGTCTTCAGGTCGAACACACGTCCGCCCTCGGTTTCCAGTTCCATGTCGTGGAGAATGACGAGATCGCGTTCCTCGCTGCCGGCGATCTCCAGTTCGAAGGTCTGTTCGCTGATGACCCGGAAGCCGAGATTTTCAAGCAGCGGCACGCGCTTCGACAGTGGAATCTGCCGGTGCGGATTGAAAATTTTCAGGCCGAGAACGCGGCCCTCCTGATTGTAGTGGTAATGGAAGGCGATATGCGGCTTGGCGGTCGCAAGCGCACCCGTCATCAGCGGCAGATCGGAAACGGCGTCTTCAGGTGCGAAGGCTTCCTGATAGGCCTGGCTCACCTCGAGGCGCGGCGCATTCGGGCCGGCCAGTGCAGCCAGCCGGTCGCTCCAGCGGGTGACGATACGGCGCACGGCTTCTTCCAGGCGCGCCTGACTGATATCCGGCGTCCTGCCGCCGCGCCGACCGATGATGATGTGAACACGGGCAACACCACCCTCCGGGAAGGCTGGATAATAGGCAGAGACGTGGCCCTCATAAGCTGCAGCCATGAACTGGCCGATCTTCTCGCGCACCGAGGAATTATAGTCCTCGCGCGGCACGTAGACGATGAGGGACACGAAGCGGTCGAAGCGGTCGATGCGCGGCAGAACCCGCACGCGCGGCCTTTCGCCGAGATCGTTGATCTGGTCGCAGAAATTGGTCAGCAGATCGACATCGATCTGGAAAAGATCATCACGCGGATAGGCCTCAAGCGTGTTCTGAAGCCTCCGGCCGGAATGGCTGCGCACGTCGAAGTCGAAGCGTTCCGAAACGCGAGCGACCTTGCGGCGCAGAAGCGGAATCTGGCTGACGGAGCGGGTGTAGGCGGTGGAGGTGAAGAGGCCGGCGATGCGAAGTTCGCCGATCACCTTGCCGTCCTTGTCGAAACGCTTGACGCCGACATAATCCATATAGGCGCGGCGATGCACGACGGACTTGGCGTTGGCTTTGGTCACGATCAGGAAATCCGGCCCTTCGAGGAAAGCGAGGATTTCCGGCGTTGTCATCACCGCTTCCTTGCCGCGGCGCAGCACGAGGACGCCGGGGTCGGAGAGAATGCCGAGGCCAGGCTTTTCGCCGCGCTCGAACTTTGCCGTTTCGCCGGTACCGCTGTAAACGTATTCACGCATGCCGAGGAAGGTGAAGTTGTCGTTGCGCAGCCAGTCGAGAAAGGCGATGGCCTCGTCGCGGTCTGCCCTGTGGCTGCCGGCGTCCACGGCTTGCAGTTCGGCCATGGCTTCGTTGAGCAGCGAAAGCATGGGCGTCCAGCCGTTACTGGCCAGTTCCACCTGGGAGAGAACATAGCCGATCCGTTCGGCCAGAGCGGCGGCGCGGGCCTTGTCGAATGCGGTCAGGTGGATCTGGATATGGCTGATCTGATGGCTGGTCGTCTGATCGGTGGCGGGGGTGAACAGGCGGTACTGCTTCGGTGTGGATTCGACGAGAATGGGGTGGATCGCCAGATGGATGTCACGGCTTTCCGCAGCCACCTCACCCATGACGGAATCGTAGAGGAACGGCATGTTGCGCGCCACAATCGAGATGACGGTGGCGGGCTCGCCAGAAAAATCGATACCCGGCACAGGGCCGATGGCGACGCGCGGTTCACCGCCTTTCCAGGCTGCGAGCTCCCTGGCCGCATGGACGGCACTCGCAGCCAGCATTTCCGGCGTGTAGCGTTCCAGATCGTCATTGCTGGCGTGGCTGAACAGCAAGCCGGGGTCGAGATGTGGCTCCCGGCCGTTGCGGGCCATCAGCCGTGCCGTGTCGATCTTCCTATCCCGTCTTGAAGTGCTGGCGGCGCCCATTTTATCTCCCCCTGGTTTTCGTCCCTGCCGGGCAGGATTGATCCGCAAACCTTGTCAAATCATGTAGCTTTTCGCATTCAAATACAAATTTCGCGCGAAATGATGCCCTTCTTTTGTGCTCGATGGCATATTTCACTGAAAAATACGCAAAAATCGCAAAAATCACACGACTGTCATGCTGATGTTGACAGGCAGGGCCAAAAGGGCCGATCAACAGTCAGCTCTTTCATTGGAAAATCTTGTCATGTCGGAATCAGTACCGGGCGCGGTCATCGCCATTTCCAGCCATGTGGTGCGCGGTTCGGTGGGCAATCGTGCCGCCGTTTTCGCGCTGGAAACGCTCGGACATCCGGTCTGGTCTTTGCCGACGGTGCTCATGCCCTGGCATCCCGGCCATGGTCCCTCGACACGCATGCTTATTCCCGACGAGAGCTTCTCGCGCGCCATTGATGATCTCATTGCCTCGCCGAAGCTTGGCGAGGTGAAGGCCGTGCTGACGGGCTATTTCGGCTCCGCAGAACAGCCGGTGGCCGTTGCCCGGCTGATTTCGGCGCTCCGGACAAAGAACCCCGACCTTCTTTATGTCTGCGACCCCGTGATGGGGGATCTCGGCGGCCTTTACGTGCCGGAAAAGACGGCTTTGGCGATCCGCGATCACCTTCTGCCGCTGGCGACGATCGCCACACCGAACCGGTTCGAACTGGCCTGGCTTGCCGGTGCGCCGCTGGAAGACAACAATCAGATCATTGAGGCAGCGCTGTCGCTCGGGCCGCCGAAGATGCTCGTCACCTCCGCCTTCTCGATGATGACGGGTGGAACCGGCAATCTCTTCCTGTCCGGCCGCAATGCGCTGCTTGCCGAGCACCGCGCCATCGGCAATCCGCCGAACGGGCTCGGTGATCTTCTCGCCGCCTTGTTCCTGTCGCGCCTGTTGTCGGGCATGGATGAGGAGAAGGCACTGCAACTGGCCACCGCCAGCGTGTTCGAACTCATTGCCCGCACCGCCAAGCGCGGCAGCGATGAGTTGACGCTCGCCGCCGATGCTTCCAGCCTTTCGCGGCCCATGGCCATGGTTCAGACCCGCCGTCTTCTGCATCCGGCAAGTCGCAAGCCGCGTTGAAACGCAATTTGCGCAATGCTGCGCTGCAATATTCGCCGAAAGAACAAGTTGCCAATCGGCAGACTTGGATGTAATTGCTGACGCCATGCAACGGTTTCCAGAGTATCTGCTTGCGGGCTACCGCAGTTTCATGGCCGGACGTTACACGGCGGAGCGTGACAGGTATGTAGAACTGGCCGATCACGGCCAGCAACCGCATACACTTCTTATTGCTTGTTGCGATTCCCGTGCTGCGCCCGAGATCATCTTCAACAGCTCTCCCGGCGAATTGTTCGTCGTGAGAAACGTCGCCAATCTCATTCCGCCTTACGCGCCTGATGGCAGCCACCACGCTACGTCGGCGGCGATCGAATACGCCATCCAGGTGTTGAAGGTCGCGAATGTGGTTATCATGGGTCACGGTCGATGCGGTGGTATTCAGGCTGCCCTTTCGCCGAGCTTTACGCCCCTTTCCGATGGTGATTTCATTGGCGACTGGATGGGGCTTCTCAAGCCGGCAGCCGAGCAGATCCAGACCAGTTCGCTGCTCACGGCTGGTGAACGCCAGACGGCGCTGGAGCGTGTCTCGATCCGTAATTCGGTCAATAATCTGCGCAGCTTCCCCTTTGTGAGAGAGCGGGAGAAAGCTGGCGAAGTGCATATCCATGGCGCCTGGTTCGATATTTCGAGTGGCGAACTCTGGGTCATGGATGGCGATTCCGGCGATTTCATCCGTCCGCAAGTCTGAAGATCAAATCTTTCACCCAAACAAAAAGCCCCGGTCTCGCGACCGGGGCTTTTTTGCATTTCATTACTGACGCTCTTACGGAGCGTCGATGGCTGCGCCGATATAAGCAATCGCCTGCTGATAGACGCTGGCAGCGTTCCAGCCCTGAATGGCGTTGAAGTTCGGCTGGCCCTGCTGGTAGCCAGCACCGGCGCGCCAGCCATGGCCCTTCAGGAAGTTGGCGGTGGAGGCGAGCGCATCGGCGCGCGAACGCACGAGGTCGATACGGCCGTCACCATCGCCATCGGCACCGAAGCGGGCGACGTTGCGCGGCAGGAACTGAGTCTGGCCGATTTCACCATGGGCCGCACCCTTGGAGCTGGAATTCAGCGTGCCCTGACCGAAGAGCTGGAGAGCGGCATAGAGCTGATCGGTAAAGTAGTCGGAACGGCGGCAATCATAGGCAAGCGTTGCCACGGCCGACATGGTGTGTTCGTTGCCCATGAAACTGCCGAAGCCGGTTTCCATGCCCCAGATGGCAATGAGCGGGCCGGCGGGGACGCCGTAGCGGCGCTCAATGGAGGAGAACAAGGCGGCGTTTGATTTCTTCATTCCCTTGCCGCGGGAAATGATCGCCTGGCCGCCGCGCTTCTGCATGAACTGATCGAAGGACAGCTTGAAAGAATGCTGGCCGCGGTCGGCGCGGATCGTCGCCTGATTATAGTTCACATTCGAGAAGGCCTTGTCGAGCAACGAGGCCGATACGCCCTGACCGGCGGCTTCCTTCTTGAAGGCGCCAACCCAGGCATCGAAACCTGCGGAGGTGTTGCCGCAGGTGGCCGCCGCTGCCGGTGCGGCGAGTGCTGCGAATGTTGCAAATGTCAAAGCGAATTTCGCCATGCGCATGAAAGAAACCCCGTCTGTTGAACCCTGATATCGAGGAACCCGACGCCGATCTTCACTGCTGATCCGGCCAGGTAAATCCACGCTCGCGCCCCAAGGCGCAATCACTCGCAGATGTGGTACCCGCGAATCCTAAAAATCGGATTAACGTTTCCGAAACCATCACGCCAGGTCAAGAAACGTCTGCGTCATCGAAAGGCCGGGCCGCTTGTGCAAGGCCCGGCCTTTCCAATTCAATCAGGCAGCCTTCGGCTTGATGAGGGCGCGGTTGACCAGAAGCTCAGCGATCTGGATGGCGTTGAGTGCCGCACCCTTGCGCAGGTTGTCGGAAACAACCCAGATGTTCAGGCCGTTCTCGACGGTCGCGTCTTCACGAATGCGCGAGATATAGGTGGCGTCTTCGCCGGCGCATTCGATGGGGGTGATGTAGCCGCCGTTCTCGTGCTTGTCGATGACGAGGCAACCCGGTGCTTCGCGCAGGATATCACGGGCCTGGTCGGCAGTGATTTCCTTTTCAAACTCGATGTTCACGGATTCCGAATGGCCGATGAAGACCGGCACGCGCACGGCCGTGCAGGTGACCTTGATCTTCGGGTCGAGCATCTTCTTGGTCTCGGCCAGAACCTTCCACTCTTCCTTCGTGTAGCCGTCTTCCATGAAGACGTCGATGTGGGGAATGACGTTGAAGGCGATGCGCTTCGTGAACTTCTTGGTTTCGATCGGATCGGCAACGAAGACGGCGCGGGTCTGGGTGAACAGTTCGTCCATGCCTTCCTTGCCGGCGCCGGATACCGACTGGTAGGTTGAAACGACGACGCGCTTGATGGTGGCTGCATCATGCAGCGGCTTCAGCGCCACGACGAGCTGGGCGGTCGAGCAGTTCGGGTTGGCGATGATGTTGCGGCGGGTAAAGCCGGTGACGGCATCCGGGTTCACTTCCGGCACGATCAGCGGCACATCGGCGTCGTAACGCCAGGCCGAGGAGTTGTCGATGACGACGCAGCCCTGCGCGCCGATCTTCGGCGACCACTTCTTCGAGACGTCGCCGCCGGCCGACATCAGGCAGATATCGGTGTCGGAGAAATCGTAGTTCTCGAGGTTCTGGACCTTCAGCACCTTGTCGCCGAACGACACTTCCGTGCCCTGCGAGCGGGCCGAAGCAAGCGCCACGACTTCCGATGCGGGGAAACCGCGTTCAGCCAGGATGTTAAGCATTTCACGGCCGACATTCCCGGTCGCGCCCGCTACAGCAACTTTGAAACCCATGATCAAGCTCTCTTTCTCTTCTCTCCTCTGGGTCGGTGAGGGGGGAAGCCAAGCCAAAGACGGCATTGGTCTTCCTGTCCCCAGCCGAGCCGGGGAGAGAGCGGCGGGCCAAGGACGTCAGACGGCTTTCGTCGTCGTTTTGGCCGTTGTTTTGCTGAAATTCGAAACAGGAGGAACCATCCCGCCGCAGAGCGCCGGGTCGAAACGGTCAGCCATGTTCACGCTGTCGCGAAGCATTGTGGTTTCCTTGTCCGCCGCTGCTATTACGGTATTTTGCGGCGGAGTCAAGCAATCCGGGGCGTTTGGACGGCTGCCGGTGTCATTTGCCGCTCTGATGGGCAACGAAGGTGCCGAAGTCTGCCATGAAGGCGGCAATCTCGGCCTGCGTCTTCTCGTCGATGAGTTTGCCTTCCGCATCAAAACGGGTGTTGGCGCGCGATACCAGCAGGCGACCGCCGTTCCATGGCGTCGCGCCCAGCGCCTTGATCACGGGAAGCCAGGCATTTTGTGAAAGGATGGTGCCGAAGCCGCCAGGTGAAGCGCCGGCAATTGCCACCGGCTTGCCGCCGAACACGGCCTTCATATCGCCGCCGCGGCTCATCCAGTCTATGGCGTTCTTCAGGACGCCGGGGATCGAGTTGTTGTATTCGGGTGTCACGATCAGCAGTCCGTTTGCACTCGCGACTAGCGTTTTCAGGGCGACGACTGCAGGCGGAATACCGTCTGCCATCTCCACATCGCCGTCATACAATGGAATTCCTTTTATCGTGCCGATTGAAAGGGTTATGTTTTTCGGCGCGGCGGCAGCGCAGGCCTCCAGCAGGGCGGCGTTCAACGAGCCCCTACGAAGGCTTCCTGAAATTCCTGCGATCGATGTCATGCGCTTTTCCTCATTCGCCGCGTTGTCGATGGCGTATGCAAACATGAAACGGGCTCCTGGTGAAGTCCGGTTCCATTGACGGTGTGTGTGACGAAGCTGCGACAATATGCGCTGATACGTTAGACTAAAGTCGTTATCCGAAAGACATGATGCACGAACGATGACTTTTCTGTCATTGATACGTGAACGCATCTTGAGCCCGAAACCGGGCGCCCGGAGGAGGAAACCTGGGTTGTGGTGTGTCACTGGGGTTTTTTGGAGGACTAATCATGGCTAATGTTGCCACCGCTGGGGCTACCTCGGCGCGCATGACGGCTGAGGAACGCAAGGTTATCTTTGCGTCGTCGCTCGGCACTGTTTTCGAATGGTACGATTTCTACCTTTACGGCTCACTCGCTCTCTACATCGGTTCGCACTTCTTCTCGCAGTATCCGGAAGCGACCCGTAACATCTTTACGCTGCTCGCCTTCGCAGCAGGCTTCCTGGTGCGCCCGTTCGGCGCTCTGGTGTTTGGTCGTCTGGGTGACCTCGTCGGCCGCAAGTACACGTTCCTTGTCACCATCGTGATCATGGGCGCTTCGACGTTCTTCGTTGGTCTTCTGCCCGGTTCGCAGACCATCGGCATTCTTGCTCCGACGATCCTGATCGCCCTGCGCATGCTTCAGGGTCTGGCGCTCGGCGGTGAATATGGCGGTGCCGCCACCTATGTGGCCGAGCACGCCCCGGACAACCGTCGCGGCTTCTACACCGCCTGGATTCAGACGACCGCAACGCTCGGCCTGTTCCTGTCGCTGCTCGTCATTCTCGGCATTCAGACGGCCATGGGCCCGGTTGCCTTTGCCGATTGGGGCTGGCGCATTCCGTTCCTCGTCTCCGTTCTTCTGCTCGGCGTTTCCGTTCTCATCCGTATGACGATGAGCGAATCGCCGGCTTTCAAGAAGATGAAGGAAGAGGGCAAGCAGTCCAAGGCGCCGATTTCTGAAGCTTTCGGCGAGTGGAAGAATGCCAAGATCGCCCTTCTCGCCCTGTTCGGTGCTGCCGCCGGTCAGGCCGTGGTCTGGTACACCGGTCAGTTCTACGTTCTGTTCTTCCTTCAGAACGTTCTGAAGATCCCGGCTCAGGACGCCAACATCGCAGTTGCCGTCTCGCTCGCACTCGGCACCGGCTTTTTCCTGTTCTTCGGCTGGCTGTCGGACAAGATCGGCCGCAAGCCCGTTATCCTGGCAGGCCTTCTGCTTGCCACGCTGACCTACTTCCCGCTGTTCAAGGCTCTGACCTGGACTGCAAACCCGGCTCTGGCCCAGGCTCAGGAAACCATCCGCGCCACCGTCTCCGCTGATCCGAAGGATTGCAACTTCCAGTTCAACCCGACCGGTACCGCCAAGTTCACGACGTCTTGCGACGTGGCCACGGCGTTCCTCACCAAGAACTCGGTTCCTTATGATGTCGTTCCGGGCTCTGCTGGTCAGGTCGCCTCGATCAAGATCGGCGAAGCGACGATCCCGGGCTATGCTGCCACCGATGCTGATGCAAAGGCGAAGGCTGCGGCGTTCGAAAAGGGCGTCAACCTTGCCCTGCAGACCAACGGCTATCCGCTGAAGCGCGGCGAAATCAAGGTTCCGGAAACCAAGCTGGACGCCTTCATTGCCGCCAACCCGGAACTGAAGCTTGATGCGGCTGCCATCCGCGCCGGCGAGAAGTCCATCGTCACGACCGAAGAACTCATCGAAGGCAAGCTGCTGACGGCTGAACAGGCTGCCGGTCAGACCTCGATGTCGGTCTACACGATCAAGGGTGCTGGCGCCTTTGCAATGTTTGCCGATCATGCTGCCATCAAGTGGGTTCCGATGGTCGGTATCCTCCTCATCCTCGTCATCTACGTGACGATGGTGTACGGCCCGATCGCCGCCCTGCTGGTTGAAATGTTCCCCACCCGTATCCGCTACACCGGCATGTCGCTGCCCTACCACATCGGTAACGGCTGGTTCGGTGGTCTTCTCCCGGCAACGGCCTTCGCAATGAGCGCCGCCAAGGGCGATATCTACTACGGTCTCTGGTACCCGATCATCATCGCCGGCTTCACTTTCATCGTCGGCCTGATCTTCCTCAAGGAAACCAAGGGCAAGGACATCTCGCAGTAATCGTCCCCTAAAAGGACGAATGAAAAAATGGCCCGGCGCTTCGGAAGCGCCGGGTTTTTTTATGATTGCAGGAAAACAAGGCCGCGCCGTGCAGCAAGGCGAGCGATGGCGAAAGCCGTTCCAAGCCCGATCAGAAGGCCGGCGGTGACATCGCTCGGATAGTGCACGCCAAGCAGAATGCGGCTCATTGCAAACCACAGCGCCAGAACCAGAAAGACCAACCGGTATTTCGGGAAACAGAAGGCGAGGGCGGCGAAAAGCGCACCGGCATGGGTGGCGTGGCCAGAGGGAAAACTGACATAATCGAAGGCGCCGTCCAAGGCTCTGCGGCCGAACAGTCCTTGTTCTTCGAAGACGGTGGGGCGGGCGCGACCGATCAGCGGCTTCAACGCGTGGGTGATGCCACTTGCCACCAGAACGGTCACCATCATGTAAAGACCTTTGCCCGCCACAGCCATGGCATGAAGCGTCAACGCTATTCCGGTGAAAAGCGCCAGCGCACCCATCACCGGTATGAGCGTCACGAAATCGCTGGTGAGATCGGCAAAAGTCACCAGCACGTCTGGCCAGTGCCCTTCCATCTGGACGGACCGCTCGTCGAGCAAGAAGGCCAAGGCCGGCAGAGGCAGCAATGTCAGCGCGAGCATCGGTTTCCAGTGCGGTGCGAACAGGGGCGACGGCGTGGCCTTCGGTTTCCGGCTCTTCGGTTCGCTCATGGGGCCTCTCTGTCTTCACGGGTCATCTGGCTTTGGTCCGGTCCTACATAGTCATCCCGGAGTGGTTTCAAACCCTAAAACGACAAAAACCCGCCAGCGTGCCGCCGGCGGGTTTCAATTTGTCGTGCGTCAGGCGTTTCGAATCAGGCCGAAAGGGCCTTGAACTCGGCGAGAATGGTGTCGCCCATTTCCGTCGTGCCGACCTTGCGGCAACCGGCGGCCATGATGTCGCCGGTGCGGATGCCCTTTTCCAGCACGTTGGCGATGGCCTGTTCCAGCTTGTCGGCTTCGGCCACCATGTTGAACGAATAGCGCAGGCACATGGCGAAGGAGGCGATCATGGCGATCGGGTTGGCGATGCCTTCACCGGCAATGTCGGGGGCCGAGCCGTGGACCGGTTCATACATGGCCTTGCGCTTGCCCGTGACCGGATCCGGTGCGCCGAGCGAAGCAGACGGCAGCATACCGAGCGAACCGGTCAGCATGGCGGCGATGTCGGACAGCAGATCGCCGAACAGGTTGTCGGTAACGATGACGTCGAACTGCTTCGGCTGGCGAACGAGCTGCATGCCGCCGGCATCGGCCAGCATGTGGGAGAGCTGGACGTCGGAATAGCGGGCCTTGTGAGTCGCGGTCACCACTTCGTTCCACAGCACGCCCGACTTCATGACGTTGCGCTTTTCCATGGAGCAGACAGTGTTCTTGCGGGTGCGGGCCAGTTCGAAGGCCACGGCGGCAATGCGCTCGATTTCAAAGGTGTCGTAGACCTGCGTATCGACGGCGCGCTTCTGGCCATTGCCGAGATCGGTGATCTGCTTCGGCTCGCCGAAATAGACGCCGCCGGTCAGTTCGCGCACGATGAGGATATCGAGACCCTGAACCAGTTCGGGCTTCAGCGAGGAGGCGTCCGCCAGCGCCGGGTAGCAAATAGCCGGGCGCAGGTTGGCGAAAAGCGCCAGATCCTTGCGCAGGCGCAGCAAGCCGGCTTCCGGGCGCACGTCATAGGGAACGCTGTCCCACTTCGGGCCGCCGACAGCGCCGAACAGGACGGCGTCCGCCGCGAGCGCCTTCTTCATGTCGTCTTCGGAAATCGCGACGCCGTGGGCGTCATAGGCGCTGCCGCCGACGAGCCCTTCGTCGGTCACGAAGCCGGCGCCCTGCGCTTCGTTCATCCAAGCGATGATCTTGCGGACTTCCGCCATCGTCTCGGTGCCGATGCCGTCGCCGGGAAGCAGGAAAAGGGAACGGGTGGTCATGGATAAGCCTCCTCAGGGGTTTGCGCGGTTTTTAGTCCCCGTCTGCGGCGAACACAAGGACTTCTCGCGCCCGATCGGTACGGGAAATACTGGTTTTCGTGCGTTTTGGAACGGTTTCAGTCCTGTGGCGTAATGTCATCTTTTGGCCGGCGTGGTATTACGGTCTAAGCGTTGATGAAGCAGCCGGCAGAAGGGCAAGTTCGCGCCGGTTGTCAAAATGGAGACAACGATGATGAACGTATTTGCGAAGCCGCTTGCGGCGGCGATTCTTCTTGCAATGGCGGCTGCACCAGCAATGGCAGCCGATCACGAAATCAAGATGCTCAACAAGGGTTCCGACGGCGAAGCCATGGTCTTCGAGCCTTCCTTCCTGCGCGTCGCCGTGGGCGATACCGTGACCTTCGTTCCGACGGACAAGGGCCATCAGGTCGATGCCGTCAAGGAAGGTCTTCCGGACGGTGCCGAAGAGTTCAAGGGCAAGCTCAACGAGAAGGTCACCGTGACGCTCGCCGTCGCCGGTGCCTATCCGGTCAAGTGCATCCCGCATCTCGGCCTCGGCATGGTGGGTCTGATCGTTGCGGGCGATGGCGTTCCTGCCAACCTCGACAAGGTCAAGGCCATCAAGTTCCCGAAGAAGTCCCAGGACCGCTTCGCGGCTGATATCGCCAAGGCTGAAGCCCCTTGATCGATGGCGGGCTGCCAGGCAGTCCGCCCCGTTTCCAAGGTAAGAAAAAAGCCAGCCGTCCTTTCGGGCGACTGGCTTTTTTAATGGGTGTACGCGCGGAAATCAGGCCCAGGGCTGGGCTGTTTCGCGAGCCTTTTCAAAGCTCTTGATCGAGCTGGCCTTTTCCAGTGTCAGGCCGATATCGTCGAGGCCGTTCAGCAGGCAGTGGCGACGGAAGGCATCGATCTCGAACTTGATCGAGCCGCCGTCCGGGCCGGTGATTTCCTGGTTTTCCAGATCGACGGTGACGATGGCGTTGGAACCGCGCGAGGCATCGTCCATCAGCTTGTCGAGGTTTTCCGGGCTGACGACGATCGGCAGAATGCCGTTCTTGAAACAGTTGTTGTAGAAGATGTCGGCGAAACTGGTGGAGATCACGCAGCGAATGCCGAAATCAAGCAGCGCCCACGGCGCGTGTTCGCGCGAGGAGCCGCAGCCGAAATTGTCGCCAGCGACGAGAATCTTGGCACCTTCATAGGCCGGCTTGTTCAGGATGAAATCCGGGTTCGGCGAGCCGTCGTCCAGATAGCGGGCTTCCGCGAAGAGGCCCTTGCCGAGACCGGTGCGCTTGATCGTCTTCAGGTAATCCTTCGGAATGATCATGTCGGTGTCGATGTTGACGACGGGCATCGGGGCAGCGACGCCGGTGAGTTTGACGAACTTGTCCATCCAATCCTCCAAGGGCGCTTGCGTTCTCGGGTCTCAAGTCGCTATGCGCGCCGTCTCTAAATCCGGTTGTCGCGGGCATGTTCACCGGGCCGTCTCTGCGCTCCGGCATCGCTTCTCAGCACAAGGCCCGCGATTTCCTCCGCACATAGTGCAAAATCGCAGGTTTGAGAAGCCGAATGTCAACGTAAACGGTACGATCCTGCGTCAGGATCGCCGTTTCCTAGCCGATTTTTGCGGTCTTACTGGTCGATGATCGTGCCGCGTCCGTCGTTCCAGATCCGTATCTCCTCAGCCTTGCGGGCCTTGGCGTAGACGGGTGCACGCTTCGGCGCGGGCATCAGCATGCGCGCGATCAACGTCACCGCGGCGAGACCGGCGAAAAGAGCGAGGAAAGAAGCCGTCAGAAGCACGGTGCCGGCAATGACGGCGACGCTCAAGAGGCCCAGAAAGAGGGAACGGATGTTGTTCATGAGTCGTGATCCTTTCACGGAAATAATGTGGTCCCGCCTTCCCCCGACTGCAAGGACGAATCTTGGATATTGCGCGAATCCGGCGAATTTAGGCACGATGCGTGCTATTTCGTATGGCTTGCGCCGCTTCGGAAACCTTGGCAGAACAGGGAACATGACAGACAGAACCGCTTCCCGCCCTGCCCGCCTGCGCCGTTCGCTTCTTAGCGTACCGGCTATCAACCCTCGCGCGCTTGAAAAGGCCCGTTCGTTGGCCGCCGATGGCGTGATCTTTGACCTTGAGGATTCCGTTGCGCCGGAGAAGAAGCAGGAAGCGCGCGACAACCTCGTCCGCTTCTTTGCCGAGGGCCGGCTCGAAGGGCGCGAGAACATCATCCGCATCAATGCGCTTTCGAGCGAGTTCGGCGCGCTCGACATGGAAACCGTCATCCGGCTCGAGCCCGACGCCGTGCTGGTTCCGAAGGTCGATGGGCCGGAGGATGTGGCTGCGGTGGGAGATCTGCTGGACGAGGCCGGCGTATCGCCCGCCGTCGAGGTCTGGGCGATGATGGAAACGCCGCGTGGCGTGCTGAATGCGGCGGCAATTGCCCGTAGCGGTCGCACGGATGGTGCGCGTCTCGGGGCCTTCGTCGTTGGTCTCAACGACCTGCGCAAGGATACCGGCGTGCCGATGGAGCCGGGTCGTACCTATCTCGTGCCCTGGCTGATGCAGGTGGTGCTGGCGGCCCGCGCCTACGGTGTCGAGGTGATCGACAGCGTGTGCAACGATTTTCGCGATCTGGAAGCGTTTGCGGCGGAATGCCGGCAGGGCCGTTCCATGGGCTATGATGGTAAGATGCTGATCCATCCCGCGCAGATCGAGGCGGCCAACCGCTTCTTCGCGCCCGATCCGGCGGAAGCCGCTGAGGCGGAAGCCATCATCGCGGCCTTTGCCGATCCAGCGGCGTCGGGTTTCAACGTGTTGAATGTTAACGGGCGCATGATCGAGCGCCTGCATGTGGCAGAGGCCGAACGGCTGGCCACCAAGGCACGGCTTGCAGCGCAGCGGGAGAATTGAAATGAAGCTTTACCGCTTTCTCACCGGTCCCGACGATTCCAGCTTCTGTCACAAGGTGACGGCGGCGCTGAACAAGGGCTGGGAACTTTCAGGCTCGCCCACCTATGCCTTCAATGCCGCCACCGGCACGATGCAATGCGGCCAAGCCGTTACGAAAGAGGTCGAGGGCAAGGACTATTCGCCGGATATCAAGCTCGGCGAGCAGTAAGAGCCTTCCTTACCGTTGCGCCGACGCCTCTGCACTTTCCTCGATGCGTTCCATGTCGTCGTCGGAGAGACCGAAGTGGTGGCCGATTTCGTGGATCAGAACGTGGGTGATGATATCGCCCAGTGTTTCCTCGTTTTCTGCCCAATAATCGAGGATCGGGCGGCGATAGAGCGTGATACGGTTGGGTAGCTCGCCCGTTTCCATGGTGAAGCGCTCGGAAATACCGCGACCTTCGAAGAGGCCGAGCAGATCGAAGGGCGTTTCCAGCGCCATGTCCTCGAACACGTCGTCTGTCGGAAAATCCGAGATTTCGATCGTCAGGTCCGTTGTCAGCGCGCGGAATTCATCCGGCAGATTGCCATAGGCATCGATCGCCAGCGATTCGAACACGCTGAGCGTCGGCGCGTGGCGATCCCGCCAATCGTCGGTCTGGTCAATGCGAGCCATCTTCACTCCGGTCGAGCGGTCCCTGTCCGGGTCGCGCTCTTTTACGTTGGCCGCGTCTCATGTCTGCGGCTATCTCACGCCCGCATATAAGGTTTCCCGTCGCCAATTTCGAGAGGAATCGGAAATTGAGACTAACGCGCTCGATATTCTCACGATCCCGGCCGTAAGGGCTGTTGCGCTGCCGAATCGAATTTTCTTGACAAGCGCCATCTTCTTTTGCAGAAAGCGGATAGTAAGGTTCAAGTTTGATGGACTGAGCGGACATGCTGGTTTGTAGCTGCAATTACATCACCGACACGGATATCAAGGGCGTCATCAACGACCTTCTGGATGAAGACTGTTGGCAGCTCATCGTCCCGGCGAAGGTCTATCACGCCATGGCGAAGCGCGGCCGCTGTTGCGGCTGTTTCCCGACCGTGGTCGATCTGATCATCTCGACGACCGAGGAATATCACCGCCGCCGTCAGTCGAGGGAGGCCGATGTCTGTGATTTCATGTCCCGCCTGAAACAATTCCACGAAGAACGCAGGAGAGCGGACATTGAAAGGCGACAAAAAGGTCATCGAGCGGCTTAACGAAGCCCTTTTCCTCGAACTCGGCGCAGTCAACCAGTATTGGCTGCATTACCGCCTTCTTGAGGACTGGGGTTACACCAAGCTCGCCAAGAAGGAACGGGCCGAATCGATCGAAGAAATGCAGCATGCGGACAAGCTCGTCTCGCGCATCATTTTCCTCGAAGGTCATCCCAATCTTCAGACGGTTGCGCCATTGCGCATCGGCCAGAACGTCAAGGAAGTTCTCGAAGCCGATCTGGCTGGCGAGTATGACGCCCGCGCTTCCTACAAGGAATCGCGCGACATCTGTTATCAGGCGGGCGACTACGTCACCATGAAGCTGTTCGAACAGCTTCTGATCGACGAGGAAGGGCATATCGACTTCCTTGAGACGCAGCTTGAGCTTCTCGGCAAGATCGGCGAGGCCAAGTATGGCCAGCTCAACGCAGGTTCGGCAGACGAAGCCGAAGGCGACGAACACTAAGTTCGCATATGCCGGAAATTTGAAGACCGCCCGCGACAGATCGTTACGGGCGGTCTTTTCATGTCGATGGGTCAGCGACCGGCGAGGTGACCGAATTCGGCGACGACGGCCTCGTAGACCTGACGCTTGAAGGGTACGATCAGTTCCGGCAGGTCGGCCATCGGCTTCCATTCCCAGGCGTCGAATTCCGCCGTATGGCCACCGGGCGGCGGGTTTATGGCGATTTCGCTTTCCTTACCCTCAAACCGGTAGGCGAACCAGCGCTGGGTCTGGCCACGATATTTGCCGCGCAGGCCGATGCCGATCAGATGCTCCGGCAGATCGTAATTGATCCAGCGGGAAGCCTCTGCCAGCAGCGAAACGCTTTTCATGCCGGTTTCTTCGTAAAGCTCACGCAGCGAGGCGACTTCCGGATCTTCGCCCTCGTCAATTCCGCCCTGCGGCATCTGCCAGAGCTGGGGCGATCCGTCATATTCGGAATTGCCTTCCTTCAGGCGACGCCCGGCCCAGACGAGGCCCTCAGCGTTCAGCACCATAATGCCCACGCAGGGCCGATAGGGCAGGTCTTCTGCCCGAACCTTGTTCTTCACGTCCTTGCTCATGCCAAACCTTCGATAGGAGAATCGTTCGGAAACTTTATATCAGGGCGATGTCAGCGCGGCGACGCCGACGATTTCGACACCACGACCTGTCGCCTCCTCACTCCATTTGGCGACGGCATCGATCGTCTCGTCAAAGGCGAAGCCCACACCGATTGCGGTGCCATTGCGCCGGGCAATGCGTTCCAGTTCGTCCAGCTTCTTGAGAATGGCGTCGGCGTTGACCGTGCCGTCGATCTGGAGATCGCCGAAGGCGTGATCGACACCCAGCGTCTTGGCGAGCGCGCCCGTCTGGGAGCGGGCGGAGGAGCCGTCGTCGAGGAACAGAAGGCCACGCTTGCCGATATCGCGCATGACCGGCTCCAGCGCCTTGGCGTCGGAGAGGAAACGGGCACCCATATAATTCATGATGCCGGTATAATTCGACATCCGCGCCATGGATTTGTGAAGGTTTTCAAGGTTCGCGGCGCTGTTGCGCGCGATGAGAAGTGTATCGGGACCGGGATTGTTAGCCGGATAATCGAAGGGCTCAAAGGGTACCTGCAACAGAACTTCGTGGCCGGTGCGACGCCCCTCCTGCACCCAGCGGGCGAGGCTGTTGCCAGAGGCGGCGAAGGCCAGCGTTACTTCCGGCGGCAGTGTCTTTACGGCGCGCTGGGTACCTGTCTGACTGAGGCCCAGTCCTGCAATGACAATGGCGATCCGCGTGCCACGGGCGCCGGACCAGGGGCGGGCAAAATATTCCGTTGGGCGAAGGCCGTCGGGGCCTATGATCGGCAGCTTGCCGAAGGGGCTGTCTTCCTCAAGGTCGGGGTTGGGGAAACCGGCCAGACGGCTATCCTGCGTGCGGGTTCCGCCGGAAATCAGCGCAGGCCCTTCGCCGTCACGCGGGCGAGGCGAGAATGTGGTGATGACACTGCCGTCAGCGGTCGTGGTCTCGCGGACATTGGCACCGGAATGGGGAGCCTGCCGGTCGAGACCAATATCCGGTGCCGCAGTCGCAGCGGTCGCATCAACCGGTTGCCCGTTCTCGGCTGTGGAGGTCTGTTGCGCAGAGGCGGGATCGCTGGTTTTCAGCGTAGCCGGCATACGCGATGCATAGATGGACAAGCCGATCACGCCAAAAAAGGCGAGGAGGCCGAAAAGCCGAGAGGGAGAAAAGAGGCCGGACCGCTTGCGCGGTTCCGGCCTTTTCTGTCCCAACGGTGCGTGCAGATCGGTTTCCACGGCCTGTCCGTTCGCGGGCTTGCGCGCGTTTCGCGCTTAGTTCTTGACGACCGTCTTTTCCGGGTTCGCCGGGAAGGACGGATCGGTCTTGGTGCCGTGGAGCAGGTCCATTGCGTAGCCAAGCTGAAGATCGTCCTTGGCTTCCGGCGGCACGTAAGCGCCCGAACCCGAGCCCTCCTCGGTCTCGCTTTGGCCCTGAATGTGGCCGCGCAGGCTGGATTCGCCTTCGGTGCGCACCTTGCCTTGAAGTTCCGGCGGCAGCGGCTGCTCGACCTTGATATCCGGCTGAATGCCGGTGCCCTGGATCGACTTGCCGGACGGTGTGTAATAGAGCGCTGTCGTCAGGCGCAAAGCCCCGTTGCCGCCGAGCGGAATGATGGTCTGAACCGAACCCTTGCCGAAGGAGCGCGTGCCGAGAACGGTGGCGCGCTTCAAATCCTGAAGGGCGCCAGCGACGATTTCCGAGGCTGAAGCCGAACCGCCATTGACGAGCACGATCACCGGCTTGCCATCCGTCAGATCACCCGGACCGGCATTGAAGCGGCGGGTTTCATCCTGATTGCGGCCACGGGTCGAGACGACTTCACCCTTCTCAAGGAAGGCGTCGGACACATTGATGGCCTGATCGAGAAGACCGCCGGGGTTGAGGCGCAGGTCGAGAACATAGCCCTTCAGCTTGTCGGCCGGCACTTCCGCCTTGATCTTCTTGATCGCCTTTTCGAGGTCGTCATAGGTCTTTTCAGTGAAGGAGATGATGCGGAGATAGCCGACATCGCCACCTTCGACGCGTGATTTGACGGCGCGCACGGCAATGATGTCGCGGGTCACGGTAATGTCGAGCGGCTTGTCGGCACCCTTGCGGATGATGGTCAGCTTGATCGGTGTGTTCACTGCGCCGCGCATCTTTTCGACCGCGTCCTCAAGCTTCAGGCCGCGCACGGATTGACCGTCGATCTCGGAGATAAAGTCGCCAGCCAGAACTCCGGCCTTGGCGGCAGGCGTGTCGTCGATGGGGGTGATGACCTTGACGAGTTCGTCTTCCATCGTCACTTCGATGCCGAGGCCGCCGAATTCACCCTTGGTCTGGGTACGCATGTCCTCGGCGTCGCGGGCATTCATGTAGCTCGAATGGGGATCGAGCGACGACAGCATGCCGTTGATGGCGTTTTCGACAAGTTTCTGCTCATCTGGCGGCGTTACATACTGGGCGCGCACGCGCTCGAAGACATCACCGAAGATCGACAGTTCCTTGTAGGTGGAGGTTCCGGCAGCAAACGCGGGCACGACGGCCGAATAAACGACGACCGTGGCCGCGGTACCCATCAATGCACCGGCGAGTACAAGAGAAGCCCTACGAATCATTACGTGCCTTTCCAGCGTCTGTTGCTGACCACCATGGCCGGGAATCGACCGGAGTCTTGTCCTTGCTCAATTCAATGTAAAGCGTCGGCTGGTCCGTTTCCAGCGCCAAAGCCGTTGCGCTTGCCACTCTTTTTACACCCATCGTGGCAATGGGCTCGCCAGCGAAGACGAATCGTCCCGGCCGAACCTTCACCTGATCCATGCCCGATAGCACCATATGGTAGCCGTCGCCCAGATTCAGGATGATCATTTCGCCGAAGCTTCGAAAGGTGCCGGCAAACACCACCGACGCATCGGCGGGTGCGGTTACCAGCGCTTCCGGTCCTGAAGCGATCAGCATGCCCTGCGAAGCGTGTCCAGTGCCATCGGCATCGCCGTATCGTCTCAGGACATCGCCTGCGACAGGATAGTCGAGCTTTCCTTTCAAATCAGAAAACGCATATGCCGGGGCAATGCGGTTTTTATCGGGCACGTTCTGGCTGGCGGCATCCCTTTCCTTCTGCCGTTCGGCCTCCGAAAGGTTCTTGCGGCGCTCTTCCTCTAGCCGGGCCGCCTCGGCGGCCTTGGCAACGGATTCGATTTCACTTTCGAGTGAGGCGATCAAGCCTTCCAGATTGGTGGCGCGTCCGGCCAGTTCCTTGGAGCGGCGACGTTCTTCGGCAAGCTGCTCGCTGTTCTCCCGCTCCAGCCGGGCGTTTTCCTTTAGCAGCAGGTCCATGCGCTGCTCTTCTTCCAGGCTGGCGCTCATGGTGAGCGACAGATCGGATCGCTCTTTGGCAATCGAGGCCTGAAGATTGGCAAGCGCGGCGAGATCGGCGACAAGCTTTTCGGTTTCCTTGCGCATGCCGGGTACGACGGCACCGAGCAGAATGGCGCTGCGCACCGAGGCCAGCGCGTCGTCCGGCGTCACCAGCAGCGCTGGCGGCGGATTGCGCCCCATGCGCTCCAGCGCGGCCAGGACCTCGGCCAGCAGGCCGCGTCGCTCGCGCAGCGAAGCGCGCACGCGCTCCTCTTTCACCTTGAGGTCGGATAGACGCTTTTCGCTGACCAGCATCTGTGCTTCGAGCTTCTTGCGCCGGGCGGCCGATTCGATCAGTGCGGTCCGCACCGAGGCGGAGCTTTTCTCGAGCGCCTTGATCTCGTCCTGAAGCGTTTGGCTGCGTTCACCGGAAAGTTGAATGGTTTTCGAGAGGTTCTCCAGCTCGGTGCGGGTCTCGTTGCGCTTGCGTTCCAGTTCGGCAGACGGACTTTCCGGTGCGTCGATGGCCGGGTCTGAACCGCCGGGCTCAAAAGCGGCAAGCGGCATCGCCCCGCTCCCCGCCAGAACCAGCGCAAGCGTCACCATTGCCGCGTGAACGCGGAGCCGGGGAAGGGGGCTGTGCTTTTGGCCGTCGATCATTGCGCTGCTTTAAAACGGAAGGCTGACCCTAAGCTGATTTGCCGGGCCTCGCCAATATTTTTCCGGTCCGATCTCCGCGTTCAGACGCGGTGATAGGGGTGGCCGGACAGGATGGTCACGGCACGGTAGAGCTGTTCGGCAATGAGAATGCGGACGATCTGGTGCGGCCAGGTCATTCGGCCCAGATTCAGAACCGCATCGGCGCGGGCGTGCAGTGTCGGGTCCAGCCCATCGGCGCCGCCTATGGCGACCATCAGGTCGCGTTTACCCTGATCACGCCACATGCCGATCTGACCGGCAAAGGCCTCGCTGTCCAGCGCCTTGCCGCGTTCATCAAGCAGAACGAGGACCGCATTTTCGGGCAGCGCCTTCTCCAGAAGCGCAGCTTCCTCGCGCTTGCGCGTGTCGGGTTTGGTGGCGCGGCTTTCCGCCACTTCCACGACGCGCAAAAACTCCAGCCCGGTGGCCGGGCCTGTCTTGGCCAGCCGGTCGAGATAGCGCGCGACAAGATCCTTCTCTGGTCCGGTTTTCAGCCGTCCCACGGCAAAAAGGCTGATGCGCATGTCTTCCGTCCTTCAGGATCACAAAACGACCCGTCCGGTCTGAAGCATCCGGAACTATCTTATGTCAATGGCCGCCGTTTCAGGCCGCCGATCAGTGAACCGTCTCGCCGTCCACTTCGGGTGCCGACCACATCCGTTCGAGGTTGTAGAACTCGCGGATCTCAGGGCGGAACACATGAACGATGATATCGCCGGTGTCGATCAGGACCCAGTCGCCGGCTTCAAGACCTTCGACACGCGCCGTGCCGAAGCCTTCATCCTTGAGGTCGGAGATGAGGTGCTCGCAGATCGCTGTGACATGCCGGCTCGAACGTCCGGATGTGACGACCATGTAGTCGCCGAGCGCAGATTTTCCAGCGATGTCGATGGAGACGATGTCTTCTGCCTTGGAGTCCTCAAGGCTTGCGAGGACCAGCTTGAACGCACGGGCGGCGGCATCTTGACCGCGTTCCTTGCGGGCGGGAATGGAGGCCTTGACCTCTCCCTTGGTGTGCACTGTTGTCAGATGTATGCCTTTCTCTCGTAACAGGGCTGCACGGCATCCGCTGCTGCAAAGCACCGGATAAGGAAAAGGTGGCATCAAACCCTGTGCATTTCAAGGGAAAGGCTTTTACCCTTCATTCTTTTCCGCATCATCCGCGGCAAGCGGAAAAGGAATGGGGGCGACCGGCACATCCGGGTTGCGTTCGGCCCGGTCGCGGTGAAGGGCCGCACGGGCCAGAAGCATCAGCGTGACCGGCGTCGTCAGTGTTATGAACAGGCCGACCAGCAGTTCGTGGATGGCGAGCCGTTCGCCGGTCACGGTGAAGTAGAGGATCGAGGCGACCACGATGCCGCCCGTGCCCCAGCTCGTGCCCAGCGTCGGCGCGTGCAGGCGCTCGTAGAAATTCTGCAGACGCACGAAGCCGTAGCTGCCGATCAGCGCCAGTGCCGACCCGAGGATCAGGAAGAAGGCGACGGCAATCGCCGCCCACAGGGGAACGTCGGCATTGCTCATCATTCGATCACCTCGCCGCGCATGAGGAACTTGGCCAGCGAGACCGTGGCAACGAAGCCGAGCAGGGCGACGATCAGTGCAGCCTCGAAATAGACGGTGCGCCCGGTTTCGATGCCGAAGGTCAGCAGCAGCAGCATGGCGTTCACATAAAGCGTGTCGAGGCCGAGAACGCGGTCCTGGGCGCGCGGGCCGCGCGTCATGCGATAAACGGCAAGCGCCATGGCAATGGCGAGCATGCTTTGGGCGGCTATCACGGACCAGTAAAGGATGGCGGCGCTCATTCGAAAATCTCCACAAGCAGCTTCTCGTAGCGGTTCTTGATCAGGTCGCGCCATTCGTCCTCGTCGATCAGGTCGAGAACATGCAGCAGAAGCGTGCTTTCGCGCGATTCATATTCCACCCAGGCCGAACCCGGTGTGGCCGTCAGCACCACGGCGAGCAGGGAAAGCGCTGTCGGGTCCTTCAGTTCCAGCTTCACATGCATGAAGGCGGAGCGGTGTCCCTTCTGGCGACCCGACAGGATGATGCGGACAACGGCGATGTTGGAGCGCACGATGTCATAAAGCACGGTGGCGAAGAAGCGCGGCAGGAGATACCAGCCCTTCAGCCGGGGCTTTGCCGGGCGTAACGAGGCCATGGACCAGCAGGCCACGAGCGAGACCGTGGCGCCGAGCAGGACGTGCCCAAGCGTGACGCTGTTCAGCAGCAGCCACATGAGGGTCAGCGCAATCCAGAGCAGCGGGTAGGGGAGCAGGGTCATGGGCGGGCTGCCTCCTGTCCAACGCGCCGCGCTTCGAAAACGGCGTTGATATAGTTGCGCGGTTCGGAAAGCGTTGCTGTGGTTTCCTGCATGTAGCGCATCACCGGGCCGGCACCGATGGTCAACACCAGCGTCAGGGTCAGCAGCATCAGCACGGGCGCGACTTCGATGACGAGAACGCGCGGCACCGTCCCCTCGATGGAGGCCCAGAACGTGCGGATGCCGGAGCGTGTCATGGCGATGAGCGCGCAGAGACCGGAGAGGATGAGCAGCGTTGCCGAGACCCACGCCGACGTGCTGATGGCCGTGTCGCTGCCGGCACCTGAACCGATCATGCCCGACAGGATCGCGAATTTCGCAACGAAGCCGGACAGCGGCGGCAGACCGGAAAGCAGGATGGCGCAGGCCGAGAAGCAGAAGGCGAGAACCGCCATCGTGCCCGGCATGGTCACGCCGATCTCGTCGTCAGCATCGTCCTCGTCGGCATCGCCGTAGACTTCCATACTCACGGCGAGCACCGATGCACCGGCGTCCTGTCCACGCTCGATCAGTTCGATCAGCAGGAAGAAGGCGGCGATGGTGAGTGTCGAACTGACCATGTAGAACAGCGCACCGGAGGCGGATGTCTCGCCACCGACACCGATAATGGTGAGCAGCGTGCCGGTGGACACGAGCACGGAGTAACCCGCAAGCCGGCCGAGCGCCTGCGAGGCAAGAACGCCGATGGCTCCGAAGGTAATCGTCGCCAGCCCGCCGAAGAGCAGCACAGTTTGCGCCACCTCCGTCAGCGCGGTTCCATCGCCGGAGGTCAGCATGATGAGCCGCATGAGAACATAGACGCCGAGCTTCGAGAGAATGGCGAAAATGCCGGCCACCGGTGCGGCTGCGGCGCTGTAGGCCGTGGGCAGCCAGAAGTTCAGTGGCCAGACGCCGGCCTTGATGAGGAAGACGACGCCGAGCACGGCAAGGCCCGCCTCCAGAAACACGCGCCGGTCGGGCGCGAGGTCTGGCAGGCGCAGTGCCAGATCCGCCATGTTCAGCGTTCCTGCCGTGCCATAGACGAGGCTGACGCCGATGAGGAAGAGCAGGGCGGAGGCGAGGTTGATGACGAGGTAATGCAGCCCAGCCTTGACACGAAGCTGGCCGGAGCCATGCAGCAGCAAGCCATAGGAGGCCGCCAGCATCACTTCGAAGAAGACGAAGAGATTGAACAGGTCGCCCGTCAGGAAGGCGCCGTTCAGGCCCATTAACAGAAGCTGGAACAGGGTGTGGAAGTGCGGTCCCGAATTGTGCCAGCGCGCCAGCGAGAAGGCGAGCGCGGGAATGGAAAGCGTCGCCGTCAGCATCAGCATCATGGCCGAAAGCCTGTCGAGCACCAGAACGATGCCGAAGGGGGCGGGCCAGTTGCCCAGCAGGTAGACGCCACCCGCATTGCCGTCCGCGTTTTCCATGCCGTTGGCCATGTGCAGCAGAAGCAGCGCCACGGTGAGCATGACAACGGTCGCGCCGAGGCTGATCATCGCCTTGGTCACGCGGTTGCGCTCATCGATGAACAGCATGATGGCTGCGGCCGCGAAGGGCACGAGGATGGGGGCAACGATGAGGTGGTGGGAAAGCCCGGTCATTTCGGCCTCTCCTTGCCGTCAACATGGTCTGTGCCTGTCAGGCCGCGCGATGCCAGAAGCACCACGAGGAAGAGGGCGGTGGTGGCGAAGCCGATCACGATGGCGGTCAGCACAAGCGATTGCGGCACGGGATCGGCAAGCGTCGAAACATCTGCGCCGGTGCCCAGCAATGGTGGCGCGTTCACCTTGAGGCCGCCGACGCCGAAGATGAAGAGGTTCACGGCATAGGACAGCAGCGCGAGCCCGACGATGACCTGATAGGTGCGCGGACGCAGGATCAGCCACACGCCCGAGCCGGTCATGACGCCGATGCCGATCGAAAGCACGAGTTCCATCAGCTTTCCTCCGCGGAATTGGGGCCTTCCACCTTGCGGACCCGGTAGGTGCGGATCGACTGGTGGGCGATGGCGATGAGGATGAGCACGGTGGCGCCGACGACCAGCATGAACACGCCGAGATCGAACAGGAGTGCGGTGGCCGCAGGCACCTTGCCGATGAACGGCAGTTCGAGATAGCGCGAATGCGTTGTCAGGAAGGGATAACCGAGGAACAGCGCACCGAAGCCGGTCGCCGCTGCCGTCAGAAGGCCGGCGCCCATCCAGCGCAGCGGCAGGATGCGGATGCGATCTTCCGCCCAGCGGGTGCCGCCGGCCAGATATTGCAGCAGGAAGGCGATCGCCATGGTGATGCCGGCGGAGAAGCCGCCGCCGGGCATGTCATGGCCGCGCATGAAGAGATAGACGGCGAGCACGATGACGACCGGGAACAGCCATTGCATGATGACGGAGGGCACCAGCAGGTAGTCGCGCACGGTGTCGCCGATATCGCGGTTGGGTCGGGCATCGTCGAAGGCGTTCTGGATGCGCTGCTGTTCCGGCTTGTTGATGGAATCCGCAGCCGGGCGGAAACGGCGCAGCAGGGCAAAGACGGTGAGCGCCACAATGCCGAGAACGGTGATTTCGCCGAGCGTATCGAAGCCGCGGAAATCGACCAGGATGACATTGACGACATTGCGGCCGCCGCCCTCCGTATAGGCTTTCTCGAGGAAGTAATTGGCGATGGCGTCCGGCACGGGCATCGTCATGACAGAATAGGCAACCAGCGCCATACCCGTGCCGCAGGCCGCTGCAAGCGCGAAATCGCGGAAGCGGCGCAGGCGGGCGGCGAAGTTCGCAGCCATGTCGATTTCCTCACGCCGGATCGGCAGCCAGCGCAGGCCGAGCAGGATGAGAACCGTGGTGACGATCTCGACCAGAAGCTGGGTGATCGCCAGATCCGGTGCCGAAAGCCACACGAACGTAAGGCAGGTCACGAGGCCCGCGCCGCCGAGCAGCACAAGGGCGGCCAGCCGGTGATATTTCGCCTGATAGGCGGCGCCGAGGGCGCAGAACATGCCGATGGCCCAGAAAGCGGCAAACACCGGATCGACCGTCTTGAGCGAGGGAAGGCCCGGTGCATAATCCGAGAAATAGAGCGGCAGGAAGCCGGCGGAAAAGCCTATGGCCGTCAGAATGCGAAGCTGCGGTTGGAGCTGACGGGTGCCGAAGCGGCTTTCCAGCCAGCGGGCCCATTTCCACGATACCGTCACGAGAATACGTTCGAAAATGCGCTGGCCGCGCAGGTGTCGGAAAACGGGTGGACCGTCATCGCAGCGGGCGAAGTATTTTTGCAGGCCGGTGTAGAGGATGATGCCGCCGGCGAGCGCGATGATGCTCATGATCAGCGGCGTGTTGACCCCGTGCCAGACGGCCAGCGAATAGTCGGGCGTGCGCTCGCCCAGCATGCCGGTGACGCCGGTATGCAGCAGCGGGCCAATGGAGAGGTTCGGTGCGATGCCGACGACAAGGCAGGCGAAGACCAGAAACTCCATCGGAAAACGCATCCAGTGCGGCGGTTCATGCGGCTTGGGCTTCGGCAGGTTGGCCGGTGGCGGGCCGAAGAAAACGGTGTGGATGAAACGCAGCGAATAGGTCACGGCGAAGGCGCCGGCCAGCGTCGCGATGTAGGGCAGTGCCCGGTCGAGGATTGAATCGGCATGGGTCTCGACGGCTTCGGCAAAGAACATTTCCTTGGAAAGGAAACCATTCATCAGCGGTACGCCGGCCATGGCCGCACTCGCCACCATCGCAAGCGTTGCCGTGATCGGCAGAAAGCGGAAGAGCCCGGAAAGCTGCCGCATGTCACGCGTTCCCGTCTCGTGGTCGATGATGCCGGCGGCCATGAACAGCGAGCATTTGAAGGTCGCGTGGTTCAGCATGTGGAACACGGCAGCGACGGCGGCAAGGGGGCTGCCGAGGCTGAGCAGCGTTGCGATGAGGCCGAGATGGCTGATGGTCGAATAGGCGAGCAACCCCTTCAGATCCTGCTGGAACATGGCGAAATAGGCGCCGAGCAGAAGCGTGGCGATGCCGCAGAAGCCAAGCAGCCAGAACCATTCATAGGTGCCGGAAAGGGCAGGCCAGAGTCTTGCCAGCAGGAAGACGCCGGCCTTCACCATGGTGGCCGAATGCAGGTAGGCGGAGACCGGCGTCGGTGCGGCCATAGCGTTCGGTAGCCAGAAATGGAATGGAAATTGCGCACTCTTGGTCAGCGCACCGATCAGGATGAGGATCAGCGCGGTCAGGTAGAGATCGTGACCGCGAATAAGGTCGCCGGAGGCCAGAACCGTATCCAGATCGTAGGAGCCAACGATGTGGCCGATGACCAGAACGCCGGCCAAAAGGCAGAAACCACCGATGCCGGTTACGGTCAGCGCCATGCGGGCACCGTCGCGGGCATTGGCATTGTGGTGCCAGTAGCCGATCAGCAGGAAGGAAAAGAGGCTCGTCAACTCCCAGAAGATCGACAGCAGAATGAGATTGCCGGAAAGCACGATGCCGAGCATGGCGCCCATGAAGGCGAGCAACAGCGAGAAGAAACGCGCGATCGGATCTTCGGTGGAGATGTAGTAGCGCGCGTAGACAACGACGAGCACGCCGATCAGCGTGATGATGATCGAGAACAGCCAGGCGAAGCCATCCATGCGCAGCGCGAAATCAAGCCCGAGTTCGGGCAGCCATGCGAGCGTCAGACGTACCACGCCGCCATTGCGAACGAAGGGGTAAAGACCCGCTGCGACCGCAAGCGCCGAAGCGGCAACCGAGACCGCAAGCCATGCCGGAAGCATGTGCCGTCCCCGTCTCGGCAGAAACGAGGTGGCGAGGCTGCCGGCAAAGGGCAGGGCCAGAAGGAGGAGAAGAAAGACGCCGGTCATCGGGACTTGGGTTGCTTTCGGTTCTAGCTGAGTCGGATTCGGGCATGGAAAATACGCCCGGAATGAGGCATCGCGGTGCTTTCACCTTTTATCTCGCCAGGAAGATCATCGACTTGAACAAAGACCGATGGACTTCAGGCGATGATCAGGCACCCGCGCCGGTCGCGTCTGGCGCAGCCGGATTGCATCACATCCCGTCAGGCCGGGGGTGCGCGCGCGTCGAGCTTTTCCACCTTGGGGCGCTGGGAAGCCGCGCCTTCAATCGGCGGCGACGCGCCCCGCCGCGTAAACGGCACCAGCAGGACCATGGCCGGTGGCGGCAGAAAATCGACCTGGGTGGAAGGGCGCGCGGCGTGAATCTTGTTCGGCTGATGCTGCTTGCTGCATTCGGGCTTCAGGAAGGGGCCGGCCGTGACCTCGGGATTCAGTAGAAAAATGCGGGGGGAAACGGGATGTCCGTTCGACGGGCGTTGAGCCGTCTCGCCGGAGGGGGCGGAGAAGAAGAACAGAAGGCAGGCAAAGGCGATGGTGAAGGAAAAAAGGCGTGCAGAATGGCTTGCTGGCCTGACTGCTTCTTTCTGCCTTCCAAAAAACAAAAACGCCTCCCGTTCGCTTGTGCGACCGTCCGAATCCCCACTGAAATCAACGATAAAGCCACTATAGGCGGTGGAAAACACGCTTGTCCAGCACTGCGGACACAAGAATTTGTGTCCGGGGACTTATTTAGTGACAATGGCCTGAAGCGAGCGCTGAACGTGAAGGATATGGTCTTTCAAAAGAGCGGCGGCCTGGTCGATCAGCCCTGCTTCGCACCGGCGCAGGATTTCGGCGTGTTCGTCCTCCGCCCGCTCCATTGCGCCCGTCAGGGTCAGTTGTGTGCGGGTGTGGCGGTCACATTCCTGCAGCAGATTGGCGGCCAGCGCCATGAAGCGGGGACGGTCCGCCCGATGATAGAGCAGGCGATGGAATTCAGCGTTGAATTCGCCCCAGCGGCGAACGTCACCGGAATGCAGCGCTTCGCTGAAATCGTCGAGCAGGGCGTGAAGCCGGGCGTAGTCGTCAGCGTTGAGTCGGGGTGCCGAGCGGATCAGAAGAACCGGTTCGATGGCGGCGCGCAGCTCGAAAAGCTCATCCACTTCCTCGCGGGTCAGTGTCGAGACAATGGCGCCGCGGTGGGCGATGATGCGCACGAGGCCTTCGGCTTCAAGCTGGAGAAAGGCTTCGCGCAGCGGAATGCGACTGATGCCGAGTTCCTGGGCAAGCTGGCTCTGGCGCAATTGCGCGCCGGCCGGCAGTGTGCCCTCGAGAATGCGGCGACGCAGTTCCGCCGTTGCCGCTGCCGCCATCGTCTTGTGTTCGAGGCTCTTGCCCAGTTGCTTGCTGTCGTCTGTCACGCGGTTCGATGTCCTTTCGGTCGGGCGACACAGCGGTCGCCCGACCGATCGTTGCACGAAAAGGCCGGATGGCTCCAGCCCGTTTGTGATCAGGCAAGCACCGGCAGGGCCGGGCGCGTGTCGATTGCTGTCCGGATCGTGGCTTCGACTCTAGCGCGTCGCTCGCCCGAAAGCGGCAGGCGCGGTTGGCGCACGCGGTCGTTGGAGCCGATGGCCAGCACTTCCGCCAGCTTGATGTTCTGCACCAGATAGCTCGACACATCGAGGTCGAGCAGCGGGCGGAACCAGCGATAGATCGCCAGCGCCTCTGCAGAGCGGCCAGCCTGCATCAACTTGTAAATCGCAACGGTTTCCTTCGGGAATGCGACGACGAGGCCGGCAATCCAGCCGACCGCGCCCACGGCCAGCGCTTCGAAGGCCAGGTTGTCGACACCGGTGAAGACGTCGTAACGGCTGCCAAGCAGGTTGAAAATCTCGGTGGTGCGGCGAATGTCATCGGAGGATTCCTTGATGGCGACGAAGCGCTCATCCTTTGCCAGTTCCACCATCATCTCCGGCGTCACGTCGACGCGATAGCCGAGGCGGTTGGAATAGATCATCACCGGCAGGTCGCCGGCGGCGGCAACCGCGCGCATCGAGGCGATCGTTTCTTCGTCGTTGGAATGATAGACCATGCTCGGCACGACCATCAGTCCCGCGGCGCCGTGCTTGGCGCCCAGCCTGGCGATCTCGCAGGATTCGGCGGTGGAGGCGGCGGCGACTGTCAGAAGAACCGGCTTGCCCTTTGCTGCGGAAATGGCGGTCTTCAGCACTTCGACGCGCTCTGCATGGGTCAGCATAGGGCCTTCGCCGAGCGAGCCGCACACCACCAGACCGTCGCAGCCCGCATCCATCTGCAGGCCAAAGCAGCGCTCCATTTCAGCGTGATCGAGGCTGCCGTCTTCGTTAAATTTCGTCGTGACGGCCGGAATGACGCCCTTCCACATGATCTTTCCCTTCTCTTTGCTGTTGGATGGGCGTTCGCCCGGATTGTCGGTGATTCCCGTGAGGGCTTTCGCCGTCACGCTTTGAGTGTGAATATAATATACAATCTACAAAACTGGCAAGTGTATTTCAGCAAATGCTGTTCGTGCGGCGAGAGCCGAACCGAAAAGAGGCGGTCGGGCCTCGACGGGGTGGCAGGGAATCACGATAGTGTCATCGAAAACCTGCCATCCGGAGCAACCCATGCCGCAAGCCCTGTTGACCGGCGCCTTTCTCGCCGCGCTTTTCTATGTGCTCATTCCCGGTCCCGCCTTTCTCGCCTTGCTCGGCATCGGGGCAGGGCAGGGGCGGCGCGCCGGCGCCTTCTTCATGTCGGGCCATCTGGTCGGCGATCTCGTCTGGTCGGCGCTAGCGCTGGTGGCGATCATCGGTGCGAAATCGTTGGGCACCACACTGTTTGACGTGCTGGGTCTTGCCTGTGGCCTCTATCTCGCCTGGATCGGCTGGAAGGCGTTCAATGCCCAGCCGCGTGGCGATGGGCGTTCGATGCTGGAAGTCGAGCGCCCCTTCCGGCGCGGGCTCATCTTCGGGCTCACCAATCCCAAGGGCTATCCGGTGGCGCTTGCCACCTTCACCGCGCTGATGGCCGGTGCTGCGGACCAACTGGAATTTTCCGCCCTGCCGATCCTTCTGGCCGTATCCTTCCTCGGTTTCCTGATGGCGGATGTCATCCTGATCGGCGTGATCGGCGCCGGCGTCGTGCGGCGGTTCTACCGGAAATACGAGGCGGTTATCGTCAAATGCTCGGGCCTGCTGTTCATGGGCTTTGCCGCGCAGGCACTCTGGCATTCCGCCCCCGGTCTTCTCGGCTGGCGGCGTGCCTGAGTGCTGTCAGGCAAGGCAGGGTTGAGCTTTTGCGGATACTCACGCCCGCCCGACTTGTTATAGACAGTAAAAATAACAGAGAATCAGTCAAGGGAGCCGCCCATGTCCGACACCGTAACCGTTAACCCTGCTGTCTTCGCCTGGAACGGGCTTTCCGGCCTGCCGCGCTTCGATCTTGTCAAGGATACGGACTTCGCTCCGGCCTTCGAGGTGGCGCTTGCCCATCACGATGCGGAAATCGAGGCGGTTGCCAGCAATCCGGCGGAACCGGATTTCGCGAACACCATCGTTGCGCTCGAAATTGCTGGCGATGACCTGTCGCGCGTCTCGGCCCTGTTCTGGAACCGGGCCGGTGCCCATTCCAACGATGCGATCCAGGCCATGGAGCGCGAAATTGCGCCGCGCATGTCGCGTCATTACTCGAAGATCAGCCAGAATGAAGCTCTGTTCAAGCGCCTCGACACGCTGTGGGCCAAGCGTGAGGAACTGGGCCTGACGCTTGAGGAAATGCGGGTTCTGGAGCGTCACTGGAAGGGCTTCGTGCGCTCCGGGGCCAAACTTCCGAAGCCCGAGCAGGAGCGGTTGGCTGCGATCAACGAGCGCCTCGCCACGCTTTCGGCCACGTTTGGCCAGAACGTGCTGGCCGACGAAAAGGAATGGTCGCTCATCCTCACCACGCAAGAAGAACTCGATGGCCTGCCGGACTTTCTGAAGGATGCAATGGCCTCGGCGGCGCGCGAACGGGGTGCGGAGGGCGGTTACGCCGTCACGCTGTCACGCTCCATCGTCGATCCGTTCCTGACCTTCTCCACCCGCCGCGATCTGCGCGAACAGGCCTTCAGGGCCTGGGTGGCGCGGGGGCTTTCCGGCGGCAAGACCGACAACCGCGCCATCATGCGTGAAACGCTGGCGTTGCGTGCCGAACTGGCAGGGCTTCTCGGCTACAAGAGCTTTGCCGATTACAAGCTCGATGACACCATGGCCAAGACCCCCGGCAATGTCGATGCGCTGCTGAAGCGTGTCTGGGGCAAGGCGGTGGAACGGGCGCGCGAGGAAGAGGCGGAACTGGCCGCGCTGGCTGCTGAAGAGGGGCAGAACCACGACATCATGCCGTGGGACTGGCGCCATTATGCCGAAAAGCTCAGGGCGCAGAAGTTCAACTTCTCGGAAGCTGAACTGAAGCCCTATCTTCAGCTTGAAAAGATCATTGCTGCCTGTTTCGACGTAGCGCAGCGCCTGTTCGGCATCACTGCCACGCAGGTGACGGCCCCCGCTTATCATCCGGATGTGCGCGTCTATGAAATGCGCGACCGGGACGGCAAGCTCTTCGCGCTGTTTCTCGGCGATTACTTCGCCCGCGCCAGCAAGCGCTCCGGCGCGTGGATGAGTTCGTTCCAGTCGCAGCATCGCCTGCCGCTGAAGAACGGCGCCACCGGCGAAATGCCGATCATCTACAATGTCTGCAACTTCGCCAAGCCGGCGGCAGGCAAGCCGGCGCTGCTTTCGCTGGACGATGCCCGCACCCTCTTCCACGAATTCGGCCATGCGCTGCACGGCATGCTGTCGAACGTCACCTATCCTTCGGTGTCGGGCACCGGTGTTTCGCGCGATTTCGTGGAACTGCCCTCGCAGCTTTACGAACACTGGTTGACGGTGCCGCAGATCCTCAAGACCTATGCTGTCCATGTGGAGACCGGCGAGCCCATTCCTCAGGCGCTTCTCGACAAGGTTCTGTCGGCGCGCACTTTCAATTCAGGCTTCTCGACGGTCGAATTCACCGCCTCGGCGCTGGTCGACATGGCCTTCCATGAAAACGGTCCGGTGGAAGACCCGATCGCCCGGCAGGAAGAGGTTTTGAAGGAAATCGGCCTGCCGAAATCCATCGTCATGCGCCACGCCGCACCGCATTTCTCCCACATCTTCAACGGTGGCTATGCGGCCGGCTATTATTCCTACATGTGGTCGGAGGTGCTGGACGCCGATGCCTTCGCCGCCTTCGAGGAAACGGGCGATGCGTTCAATCCGCAGCTTGCGGCCAAGCTGCGGGAAAACATTTATTCGTCCGGCGGTTCCGTCGATCCCGAAGAGGCCTATCGCGCCTTCCGGGGCAAACTGCCGAGCCCGGATGCGATGCTGGCCAAGAAGGGACTTGCGGCCTGACGATGATCGGGGCCATTTTCAAGTTGAAAAGAAGGGTAACTGAGCATGGCTCTGACGATTGAGAATGCCCTGGAGAGGGCCGGGACCGGTGCCTTCCAGCGGCGGCTCATCGGCATTTTCGGCTTTGTATGGGCAGCGGATGCCATGCAGGTTCTGGCGGTGGGCTTCACCGCCCCCCTGATTGCTGCCTCCTTCGGGCTGACGGTGCCGGAGGCATTGCAAACCGGAACACTGTTCTTCCTCGGCATGCTGGTGGGCGCCTTCGCCTTCGGACGGCTGGCCGATCGCTTCGGTCGCCGGCGTGTTCTCATCCTCACTGTGTCCTGCGATGCGATCTTCGGCCTTGCCTCCGTCTTCGCGCCGGATTTCGGCTGGCTTCTGGCGCTGCGTTTTCTGACCGGCATGGCAGTCGGCGGCACGTTGCCGGTCGATTACGCCATGATGGCAGAGTTTCTGCCGGCGAAGAACCGCGGGCGCTGGCTGGTCGCTCTGGAAGGTTTCTGGTCCATCGGCACGGTGGCCGTGGCGCTGGCGGCGTGGATGGTCAGCATTGCGGCAGTCAACGATGGCTGGCGCTTTATTTTTGCCGCAACGGCCTTGCCGGCGATCTTCGGCCTCGGCCTGCGTTTCTTCGTGCCGGAATCACCGATGTTTCTGATGAAGTCGGGCAAGGCGGACGAGGCGCGTGCCGTCATCGAGGAAATTCTGGCGGAAAACGGCCGCGACGGTCTGCGCCCTTATGAAAGGCTGGTGCTGCCAGATCCCGCACCTGCCGTGAGCATCTTCGCGCCGCCCTATCTGCGCCGCACGCTCATCATGCTCACCGTCTGGTTTCTGGTATCGGTCTCCTATTACGGCATCTTCACCTGGCTTCCGGCGCGGCTGGCTGCGGGCGAAGGCTTCGGCTTCGTGCGCGGCTATGGCTTCCTCGTTGTGGTGGCGCTGGCGCAGGTGCCGGGCTATATGCTGGCCGCCTATGGCGTGGAAAAATGGGGCCGTCGCCCCACGCTGGCCGGGTTTCTGGCGGCAAGCGCCCTCGGCTGCCTCCTCTTCACGCTGACGACTGCGACGCCCACCCTGCTGGCACTGTCGATCCTCCTCATGAGCTTCGCGCTTCTGGGAAGCTGGGGCGCGCTCTATGCCTATACGCCTGAGCTTTATCCGACGGCGGCGCGTGCCACGGGCATGGGGACGGCGGGTGCGGTGGCGCGGCTCGGCGGGCTGCTGGCGCCCTCCGTGTTTGCGCTGGTGGCGGCGCAGAACCTGTCGCTGGCCGTTGCCCTGTTTGCCGGCTTCCTGGCGCTCAGCGCCGTCATCGCCTACTTTATCGATGTGGAAACGCGCCAGATCGCCATTGGCTGAACCTCGCGTTTGACTTTTACCCATGCCGGGCGTACCCCATATCCGTCGAGGTTCTGCGATCCCATCAGGTATCGCAGCTAAGAGGGAATCCGGTGCGGACCTGTTGGGTCCAATACCGGAACTGCCCCCGCAACTGTAAGCGGCGAGCCGCCTCCACCCCGGTGGGGTCAGGGCCACTGGAACCAAATGTTCCGGGAAGGCTGGAGAACGGCGACGACCCGCAAGTCAGGAGACCTGCCGCGACAAGACGTCCACGGGCGGGGTTGTCCGGCGAAGCGTTGCGAACGGCGGCTTTCAGGACAAGCATGCCGCGCATTGCCGCATCCCCGTTTTTTCGAAACGCCGAACTTCGGGGTGAAGCCATGGCTACCGCACAAATTGTCACGACCGGCCCAAAGGCCGGGGATGAAACGTTTCTTCCTGTCATCGTCTATACACTACCGTTCTGTGCCCGCTCGATTGCCACGACGCGCGATCTCACCCAGCAAGGCGTGCCCTTCCGTGAGGTCGATCTTTCGCAGGATGAGGCGGCCCGCGTTTATGTCGAGGCGCTCGGCTATATGCGCGCACCGGTGGTGGTTGCTGGCAACGAGTATTGGGCTGGCTACAACCCCGATGCGATTTCCCGCCTTTCCGCGAAAAAAGCGAGCCATCGTCTGCCTGCCAACTTTCGCATGGTTGACGCAGGTTTAACGCGGCGTTAACGAGATCATTGAAACTGGTTCCGCCTTCGGGCGGATGAAAAGGGAATACGGTGAGGGAAACCAAACCCGTAACTGCCCCCGCAACTGTAACCGTTGAGCCTCATTCCATCATGCCACTGGAGATTTCATCTTCGGGAAGGCGGAAGACAAGGCGATGACACGGAAGTCAGGAGACCTGCCGGTTTCAGTCACCCATGCCAGAATGCGGGGCGCATTCCGGCGCGGACATCCGTCGCGGTGACAATCGAAGCGTTGCTGCTGGCGGATCTGCCGGAACGGTTTCCCGTATCCTGCATCCCGAAAACCTCCAGCGGCAAAGATGTCACCTGGCCGCGCCTGCGCGCACGGCCCTCCGGAGGTTCCGCATGAGGAAATTGCTTTTCACCACCAGCCTTGTCGCCATTGCTGCGTCTTCCGTTCCCGCGACCGCGCAGGATGGTGCTTCGCAGAGCGAAACCACGCTCGCGCCCATTATCGTCGTCACGCCACTGCGCCGTGAATCGGCGCTGGCCGGCGCCACGGCGTCGGTCACGGTCATCGATCAGGAGACCATCGAAAAGGCGCCGACGAACGATGTCGCGCAGCTGCTGAAGTCCTATGCCGGCGTGTCGGTGAACGCCTATGGCGGTCTCGGTTCCTCGTCAGGCGTCCAGCTTCGCGGCATGTCCAGCACGCAGACGCTCATCCTCGTCAACGGTGTGCGCACGGCTTCCGCCACGCTCGGTTCCTCGACGCTTGCCAATATTCCGCTCGAATCCATCGAACGCATCGAGATCGTCAAGGGGCCGCGTTCGGCGGCCTACGGCGCGGATGCCATCGGCGGCGTTATCAACATCATCACCAAGCAGGACGGATCATGCCCGCAGGGCAAGGCCATCTGCGGCAGCATCACCGCTGGTGTCTCCCATCCGTGGGGCGGCTTCACCGCGGTTGATGTGCATGGGCAGAAGGATGACGTGACCTTTGCGGTCGGTGCAAACCTTCTCGGCACGCGTGGCTATGATTTCACGCTCAACGGTCTTGAGCCCGATGACGACGGCTTCCTGCGTGGCGCAATGAACTTTGCGCTGGCGAAGAAATTCGATTGGGGCAAGATCTATGCAGACGGCCTGTTCTCGCGCGGTCGCAGCCAGTTCGATGCCTCCTGGGGCGGTAACGAGACCGATTCGACTGTCTTTGCCGGCAAGGCCGGCGTGCGGGTCGATCACGGCGACGACTGGACGACCACCGTTGAAGCCTCGCAGGGGTTCGACAAGGCCGAGAACTTTCGTGACCGGACAGCCGGAACAGAGGACTACATAACCCGCCGCACCGGCATTCTGGCCCGCACCGAAAAGAACCTGGAAGCCGGTGGCTTCGATCACACCTTCCTGCTTGGCGGCGAATACTACCACGAGAGCATCACGACCAATGCCGGCGCCTATGCCGAGACATCGCGCGACCTGTCGGCCATCTTTGGTCAGTATTCGCTGGAACGGGATGCCTGGCACTTCGATAGCGGGGTTCGCTATGACTATAACGAGCAGTTCGGCGATGCGCTGACCTACAATCTCGGCGCTGCCTATGACGTGAACCCGGATCTGACGTTGCGTACCTCCTGGGGCACGGGCTTCCGCGCACCGTCGTTCAACGATCTTTACTACCCCTTCTCCGGCAATCCGAACCTCGACCCCGAGCGTTCGCGTACCGCGGAAGTGGGCTTCACCTGGGCTCCGGGTGTCGATACGCGGTTTGAAGTGTCGCTTTACCGGACCTGGCTGAAGGACGGCATCGCCTGGGCACCCGATCCGGCCGACCCCTCGGGCTTCACCTGGCGCCCCTATAACATCACGAATGCGCGTGTGTCCGGCCTCGAGATTACCGGCAGCCATGCTCTCAATGATCAGTTGACCCTGAACGGCGGTATCGACTGGCGTGACCCGCGCGATGAGCAGACCGGCAAATACATCGCCCATCGCGAACGCTTCAAGGCCAATGCCGGCTTTACCTTCGCGGCCAATGATGCCCTGTCCTTCGGCGTGAACGCGCTTTATGGCGCCGGCGCCTATTCCGATGCGGCGAACACCACGCGACTTGCCTCCTACATCACGCTGGATGTGACGGCAGCCTACAAGCTGGACGAACAGTCGAGCTTCAAGCTGGCGGCGGAGAACCTGTTCGACAAGGAATATTCAACCCAGGCCGGCTATCGTGCACCCGGTCGCACGGTGACGCTGAGCTTTACCCGGCAGTTCTGAGGATATTCGATGAAAAATGGGGCGAGACAGAGGGGAAAGGGCGCGGCACTTGCCGCACTCTTTACCTGCGCCCTGTTTTCCACCCTTCCGGCGCGGGCGGAAACCAGACCTGCTCGCGTCGTCTCCATCAATCTGTGTACCGATCAACTCGCCATGCTGATTGCCGGCAAGGGCCAGCTTCTTTCGGTGTCGGCCATCGCGCGCGATCCGCAAAGCTCGGCCATGGTAAAGGAAGCCGAGGGCTTTCCCGTCAACCACGGTCAGGCGGAAGAAATTTTTCTCCAGAAGCCCGATCTCGTGCTGGCCGGGGTCTATACGACCCGTGCCACCGTCGGCTTGCTCAAGGAACTGAACATCCGCGTCGAGCAATTTTCGCCCGAAACCTCGTTCGATGATGTCAAGGCCAGCATGCGGCGCATGGGCTCTCTGCTCGGTCAGAAAGCGCGGGCGGAGGCACTGGTGGGCCAGATCGATGCCGAACTGGATCGGTTGAAACGCCTGCCGCGTTCCGGCAAGCTCGCCGCGCTTTATTACGCCAACAGCTACACCTCCGGTTCCGGAACGCTGGCCCATGCGGCGCTCGAGGTAGCGGGGCTCGAAAACCTTGCGGCCCGGCTCGGCATTCAAGGCACGGCCTCCATTCCACTGGAGGCGCTGGTGCTTGCCATGCCGGATGTCGTTGTCGCCGGTGATCGCGATTATGAGCCACCGGCGCTGGCGCAGGAGAATTTCGTGCACCCGGCCTTCCGGGCGCTGATCGAGCATAGCGGCGAGGTGGCCATGCCGGTGCGCAACACGGTCTGCGGCGGTCCATTCACGCTTGCGGCCGTCCACATGTTGCGCGCCGCCGCCGGGCAGGAACTGGTTTCGCGATGATGGCTTCACGCGGCTATTGGCTGCTCATTGGCGGTCTCGCGGTTGTGACAGTCGTGCTGTTCGTGCTGTCGCTGGCGCTTGGTCCCGCCGGTATTGCCTTCGGCGAAAGCCTTTCCGCGCTCTTTTCCGGCGATGGTGGACCCATCGTCCTCATCATGCAGGAGATCCGTCTGCCGCGCGCCATTCTCGGGCTCATGACCGGGGCGACACTTGGGCTTTCCGGTGCGGTTCTTCAGGGCCTCCTGCGCAATCCGCTGGCCGAACCGGGGCTAATCGGCATTTCGTCGTCCGCCTCGCTCGGCGCGGTGCTCGCCATCTATACCGGGCTTTCGGCGGCCTTCCCGCTTGGCTTGCCATTGGCGGCGCTCGCCGGGGCGCTCATTGCGGTCCTTGTCGTACAGGTATTGGCTGGCTCCGGCGGCGTCCTCACCGTCATTCTGGCGGGGGTCGCGGTGTCGAGTTTCGCCTCGGCCATGACGTCGCTGGCGCTTAATCTGTCGCCCAATCCCTTTGCCGCACTGGAGATCATGTTCTGGATGCTCGGTTCGCTGGCGGATCGGTCGATGACGCATGTGTGGCTGGCCACGCCCTTCATCCTCGCAGGCTGGCTGATGCTGGCGAGCCTCGGGCGCGCGCTCGATGCGCTGACGCTCGGTGCCGATGCGGCGGCCAGCATGGGCGTCGATCTCAACCGCACCCGTCGCTTCGCCATTCTCGGCACGGCGCTTTCGGTCGGTGCGGCCACGGCCGTGGCTGGCGCCATCGGTTTCGTCGGGCTCGTCATTCCGCATCTCCTCAGGCCACTGACCGGCGGCCTGCCGTCGCGACTGTTGCCCGCCAGCGCGCTCGGCGGTGCGAGCATGATCCTTGCGGCCGACATCCTCGTGCGCTTCGTCGCGCCGGGCCGGGATTTGAAGCTCGGTGTGCTGACGGCGATCGTCGGGGCACCCTTCTTCCTGTGGCTGGTCTGGAAGAGCCGGAGGGATCTGCTGTGAGCACATCCCTTCTCGATATTGCTGGCCTCAACGTCGATCTCGGCGGCGCGTCCGTGGTGCGTGATCTGTCACTCAATGTGAAGGCGGGCGAGTTCGTCGGTCTCATCGGGCCGAACGGGGCCGGCAAGTCCACGCTGCTACGTGCTATAGCCGGGCTGGTGCCGATTGGTGGCACGGTTTCCGTTGCCGGCGACCGGCTGGAGGGGCTTAAGGCGGCGGAGCGCGCCCTGCGCCTTGCCTATGTGCCGCAGGAGCATGAAATCGCCTGGCCGGTGCCGGTGGAGACGCTGGTGGCGCTTGGCCGCACGCCGCATCGTTCAAACTTCGCGTTGCTTTCAACCAGGGACCGGCAGGTGGTGGCGGATGCCATGGCGCGCATGGACGTGGCGCGGTTTGCCAAGCGACCGGCCACTGCCCTTTCCGGTGGCGAGAAGGCCCGTGTTCTCATCGCGCGGGCGCTGGCGCAGGATACGCCACTCATTCTGGCTGACGAACCGGCGGCTGGGCTCGATCCCGCCTACCAGATCGCGCTGATGCGGGTTTTCCGTGATCTTGCCGGTGAAGGGCGCGGCGTCATCGCCTCCATGCACGATCTCGGTCTTTCGGCACGCTGGTGCACGCGGCTCGTGCTTTTGAACGGGGGAAAGATCGTGGCTGATGGTTCGCCGGAAGAGGTCCTGACGCCGGAGACCTTGCACGCCATTTATGGCGTCAGCGGCTTCTTCGGTGTCGCGGATGGCGGGCTTGTCGTGCAGCCGCTCGATCTCGTCGAGCGGCGCTGACGGGTACTACGGTTTCGGCTTGAAGAGCGAAATGGTTTGCGGCATTGCCATCTTGGCCCGGCCATGCGCCAGCGGAATGAGAAGAACGATCAACGCCAGTGCGATCACGAAGATCGGCCCCGATTTCAGTCGCAGATGTCTCAAGCACGGTCCTCCACGTCACGTTTTTGCCAGCCGAAACTGACACCGGACTGAACGGGGTATCAATCCTGGTTCGCAAAGCGGATGACGGCTTGGAACCCGTCGCTGCGCCCGGAGGCCGGTGAGGTGAGGGCGAGCGTCGCATGCATCTGTTCGAGAAAGCGGGTGGCAATAGACAATCCGAGCCCGGAGCCCGTGGCACTGGTGTGGCCACGCTGGAAACGGCCGGTCAGCTTGGCCAGTTCGTCCGGCGTATAGACTGGACCACCATTCACGACGCTGATCGAGCCGTCCGCCCTCAGGCTCACCTCAACCGGCGCGTCGGGATCGCCATGGATCAACGCGTTTTCAATGAGATTACGCAGCGCAATGGCGAAGGCATCGGCATTATAGTGGCCATAAAGTCTGGCCTCTGGATCGCAGCGGCAGATCAGACGGTCTTCGCCCCGTCCGGAATGATGAAACTCGTCGATCAGGACTCGCAGGACCGGGATAAGATCGACCGGCCTTTCGGACACACCGACGCCGGCCTGGGCGCGGGAAAGCTGCAACAGTTTTTCGGCCAGATGGTTGAGCTTGACCAGCGAGGCCTCGATCTGCACGGCCCTTCGCCGTCCTGTTCCCTGCCCGAGTTCGTTGATCAAAAGTTGCGTTTGTGCCAGAGCGCCGGCAATCGGTGTACGAAGCTCATGGGCGCTGTTGGCGGTGAATTCCCGTTCTGCTTCCAGTGCGTTGCGCAGCCGCGTCAGCAGAACATTGACCGAACCGGCGATGGGCAGAAGCTCCTGCGGCAGCGCATCCGTTTTCAGGCGCTCCATGTTGCCGCTGTCCTTGGCTTCGATCTCGCGGCCAAGTTCATCGACGGGGGCGAGCGCGTTGCGCGTGATGACCCAGCTTAGCGCCAGGCCGAGCGGCAGAAGGGCAAAAATCGGCAAAAACAGCGCCAGTCCCGTTTCCGAAAGCGCCTCGCGGCGGTTGGCGAAGGCATCGGCGACCTGCACGAAGATGGTGTTGCTGACCCCGGTTGCCGTATAATAGCGATGCGTCTCGTCGCTCCAGAAGCCGCCCTCAAGCGGTGCCTGGAAGGGGGTCGCAGGCGCATCATGCGAGTGAATGAGAACGTTGCCGGCCTTGTCGCGCACCTGATAGGTCAGGTACTCGCCTTCGCCGTCAGGCCGGGAAGCCTGAAGTTGCTGCGGCGCGACGATTTCCTCCTTGCGGAAGAGGTCGTCCACCACCAGCGGAACGAGCCGCTCTGCGGTTTCCTGCAGGGAGGAATCGAAGGTTTCGTCAAACTCCTCTTCCATCACCGAAAGGCCCATGACGGTGGCAATCAGCCAGATCAGGGCGATGCTGGTCATCAGGCCGATGAGCAGGCGGCGGGTCATGGAGTGGTTGGTCATGTCAGCTTCGGCGCCTGTTCATTCTCATCTTTGCGCCATTGTCGCAAACGGCTCAGTCCCTGCCAAGCCGGTAACCGACGCCGCGCACGGTTACGATATTTTCCTTGCCCAGCTTCTTGCGCAGCCGGCTGACATAGACCTCGACGGTATTGCTCTCGATTTCCGATCCGAAGGCATAGAGCGCTTCCTCGATCTGGTTCTTGGAAACGACTGCGCCCGGGCGTGCCAGCAGCATGTCGAGTACCGCCCATTCGCGGCCGGAGAGCGTCAGCGGCGCGCCATCGAGTGCCACGAACCGGTCGGCAGCGTTGATTTCCAGCAGGCCGACGCGGATATTGGCAGTGGCGCGGCCATTGGTGCGGCGTGCGACGGCCTGCATGCGGGCGGAAAGCTCATCGAGATTGAAGGGTTTGACCAGATAGTCATCCGCGCCGAAGTTCAGGCCTTCGATGCGGTCGGAAATCTGGTCGTGTGCGGTCAGGATGATTACCGGCGTCGTGCCGCCCTCGTTGCGGTAGGTGCGTAACAGATCGATACCGCGCCCGTCGGGCAGACGCAGATCGAGAAGGATCATGCCGTAGTTCGTGGTGTCCAGCGCGGCCTGTGCGTCGGTGATGGTTGTCATCCAGTCCACGGCGTGGCGCTGCAGGACGACATGGTCACGCACGGCTTCGCCCAGAATGGCGTCGTCTTCAACGAGAAGAATTCTCAAGCAACCTCCCAGCGTATCCTTGTCGCCGTTCCGATTCAGGGGCCGGTGCAGAATACTTATCCTATTTTGCTTCTCAAATGGCTGACAAAACTGTCAGGAACCTGAATGCCTTCGCGGCACCGTTTTTCGGCGTTCAGTCGTGTGTCAGCCAGCCAGAGCACAAAGCGGCCATCGTCATTTCATTCAAAGGAGAAATCGAATGAAACTCGTCCTCAGCGCCGTCCTTCTGTCTGTTATCGCTTCGGGTGCCGCCCTTGCTGCCGACAAGTGCAAGGTTCCCGTCGGTGAGTGGCAGCCGCGTGAAAAGCTTCAGGGCCAGCTCGAACAGCAGGGCTGGAAGGTTCGCTCGATCAAGACGGAAGACGGCTGCTACGAAGCCTATGCCATCGACGCTGCCGGCAAGAAGGTTGAAGCCTACTTCAACCCGAAGACGCTTGAAGCCGTTGACAAGAAGAGCAACGATTGATGAGCGAGCCGACCGTTCGCATCTGGGAGCCCTATGTCAGGGTCTTCCATTGGGGCCTCGTTGCCAGCATGGTGACGGCCTGGGCGACGGGAGACGAGCTTCAGAGCGTTCATGAGTTCGCCGGCTACACGGCCGGCGCGCTCATTGCCTCTCGCCTCGTCATGGGTTTCGCCGGCGGGCGCTACACCCGCTTTGCCCAGTTCGTGAAGAGCCCCCGTGCCGTGCTTGCCTATGCATCAGCGCTCAGGCGTGGCGAAGAGCGGCGCTATCTCGGCCATAATCCGCTTGGTGCCGCCATGGTGGTCGCCCTGCTTGGCCTTGTTTCAGGCATCGCCTTTACCGGCTGGCTCCAGACCACCGATGCCTATTGGGGGATCGAGTGGGTCGAGGATCTGCATGCGGCGCTGGTCAATATCGTCATCGGTTGCGTTGTCCTGCATGTTGGCGGCGTTATCATGGAAAGCCGTCGCCACAAGGAAAACCTCGCCGCGGCCATGATCACAGGCAACAAGCGTGCACCCGAGCCGGGCGATATCGCCTGAAATCTTCATTCGCTGACCTGTCATGAAAAGAGGCCGCCCTGTTCGTCAGGGCGGCCTCCTGCATTTTGCGAAACGGGTCTCTGCTGTCGTCTTTTCCAAACGAAATCCGGCCCGGTGTCGGGCCGGGCCGGATCTTCCATCAACGGTTGGGACAGCGTTTGGAGGCCGCTATGAGATCGCCCGCCCGTTGTCAGGACTTTACGTCGCTGCGGCAGGCCGCGAGGACGTCCAGATCGTGCTTGTATTCCTTGGTCGTTACGTACATCAGCCCGAGAACCGTGCTGTAGAGGTTGTCGTGCGAAACATCCTCGGCGGTCTTGGCAGTCAGGCAGCCGGCGTCCACGGTCTTCTTCGTGTCCTGACCGAGCCACAGAACGAAGGGGATGTGGGTCTGTTGCGAGGGGGCGACGAAGTAGGGCGCACCATGGAGATAGAGACCCTTTTCGCCGAGGGATTCGCCGTGGTCGGACATGTAGATCATCGAGCCGGCAAGACTGGTTTCACGCGCCTTCAGCTTGTCGATGATCGTTGCCAGGAAGTGATCGGTTTCAAGGATCGAGTTGTCGTAGGCATTGACGATTTCCTCGCGCGAGCAATTGCCGAGTTCATCGGTACGGCAGTCGGGCGTGAAGCGGCGGCGTTCTTCGCCATAGCGCTGGTAGTAGGCCGGGCCGTGGCTGCCGAGCTGGTGAACGACCAGCACGGCATCGCCCTTCACGCTGTCCAACCAGGTGTCGAGATTGGCGAGGATCACCTCGTCGCGGCACTCGCGGTTTACGCAAAAGCGCGGGTCGTTTTCGTTGGAGAAGGAGCGGAAGGTGATGCGGTCGGCCACACCCTTGGAACCGGTGTTATTTTCCCACCATTCGGTGCGAATGCCGGAATGGGCGAGGATGTCGACCAGGTTCTCGTTGCTGATACCTTTTTCAAAGCTGTAGTCCTTGCGGCCGAACACCGAGAACATACAAGGGATGGAGACGGCAGTCGCGGTACCGCAGCTTGTCGTCTTCGGGAAATAGGTAATGTCGAGCTTCGACAGTTCCGGGTTTGTGTCGCGGCTGTAACCACCGAGCGCGAAGCTTTCGGCGCGCGCCGTCTCACCGGCCACAACGACCAGCACGCGCGGCTTGGCGTTGGCAGAAACGGGGGCATTAACCTGCGCATCGAGCCCGCGCTTTTCGACAACGACGTTCACGACCTTGGCCGTGCCGATGAAATAGCGCGCCACCTGCACGATGGGCGTGAAGGGATTGAGCGTTGCCAGTAGATCGCGGTGGGCGCGGCTTGTGGCAGACAGCGTGCGTGCTTCGGTAAGACCTGCGCCAGCGGTGATGGCCAGCATCAGGGCAATCAGGCCAAGATTGGTCTTCAGTTTGCGGCCGATGGTCTTGTGCTCGATGTTGACCCACAGCAGCAGGCCGACCGGAATGACCCCGAACAGCACCATGTGCTTGATGAAGCCGAAGGTGACCAGATGCCCGGCTTCGGCGGGTGTCGTGGTCACGGCATTGCGCACCATTTCCCGGTCGATGATCGTGCCGAAACCATCCATGAACCAGGAGGCCGAGGCGGCTGCGATGACCATGAAGATCAGAAACGGCTTGGTGATGTATTTGAACGAAACTGCGATGAAGATGGCAGAGGCCAGCGCGACCAGACCAACGGCAAGCAGCGCGACGGTGCGCGTGTCCGGGAAATAGGTCAGCGCCTTCGTCCAGAAGGTCCGGTTGGTGATAAGCAGAAGGTAGACAGCCGTCAGAATGCTGACGGTGGCGCTACCAAGCGTCGGGCGCTGGCTTTTGCGGTTGCCGTCTGTCGGGCTCTTGTTCATCATGACGTGTCGCATCCTTCCGCGAAATCAAAACGGAACGATGCGAATGAACCTGTTTCCTGACGGGAACCTGAACGCTTGTCAGCCTTGCCTGGCGGCGGCCCTAAGCGCTGTGGAACTCAGTGTCGAGCGGGGACCGTGAATGAAGGTCCAGGCGGGCGCGCGGTGTTTCCACAGCACACCGGCATCCTCCTCATCCACACGGGCGTAATCATAGGTGCGCGCCATTTTGGAGGAGAGATAGGAAAGGGTGGCACCGGGCCGGTCGATGACGGCGATCGGGAAGGTCTCCACGATTTTTCGCCAGTTCTGCCAGCGGTCGAAGCTTTTCAGATTGTCCGCGCCCATGATCCAGATGAAACGGACATGCGGATTGCGCGCCTTGACGAAGGCGAGCGTTCTGGCGGTGTAGCTGGTGCCGAGGCCTTTCTCGAAGGCGGTCACCTTGACGGCGGGGTCGCGGGCAATCTTTTCCGAAAGCGCGAGCCGCGTGGATAGCGGCGCAAGATTGCCCCGGCTTTTCAGCGGATTGCCGGGCGTCACCATCCACCAGAGCTGGTCGAGGTTCAGCCGGCGCAGCGCAATCTCCGCCACCAGCGCATGGCCGGCATGGGGCGGATTGAAGGAACCGCCGAACAGGCCGATCACCATGCCGCGCGTAGTTGGTGGCATGACGAGGTGTCGGCGCTCGATCCTCTCCTCCGCGGCTGCCGTCATGTCAGGGGCGCACCTGACCGGTGCCGTGAACCCGGTAGTTGAAGGAGGTGAGCTGTTCGACGCCCACCGGTCCGCGCGCATGCATCTTGCCGGTGGCGATGCCGATTTCAGCCCCCATGCCGAATTCGCCGCCATCCGCAAACTGGGTGGAGGCATTGTGCAGAAGAATGGCGGAATCGATCTCGTTGAAGAAGCGCTCGACCACCTCAGGGTCTTCGGCGATCACGGCTTCGGTGTGATGCGACGAATACCGGGCGATATGATCGATGGCGCCAGAAATGCCGTCGACAATGGCAACCGAAATGATCGCGTCGAGATATTCGGTGTGCCAGTCCTCTTCCGTTGCCGGCTTGAAGCCTGGATGCACCTTGAGAACGGCAGCCGAGGCGCGTATTTCGCAGCCCGCATCCGTCAGCACCCCCAGAAGAGGCATCAGATGCGTGCCGATTGCGGCACTGTCGACCAGAAGGGTTTCGGCCGAACCGCATACGCCCGTCCGGCGCATCTTGGCGTTGACAACGATCTTCTTCGCCATCTCCAGATCGGCGGAAGCGTCGACATAGACGTGGCAGAGGCCTTCCAGATGGGCAAAGACCGGCACGCGGGCTTCTGACTGGACGCGTCCGACAAGGCTCTTGCCGCCGCGCGGCACGATAACGTCGATAGCACCGTCGAGACCGGTCAGCATGGCGCCGACGGCGGCGCGGTCGGCAATTGGCACGAGCTGGATCGCATCCTCCGGCAGGCCGGCGGCCTTCAGGCCTGCAATCAGGCAGGCATGGATGGCGCGGGAGGAGTGGAGCGAGTCCGAGCCGCCGCGCAGGATCACGGCATTGCCGGCCTTCAGGCACAGCGCCCCGGCATCCGCCGTCACGTTCGGGCGGCTCTCATAGATCACGCCGATCACGCCAAGCGGCGTGCGCACGCGCTCGATCTTCAGACCGTTCGGGCGGTCCCAGGCGGCGATGGTTTCACCCACCGGGTCCTTCAGCGCGGCAATGGCGCGAATGCCTTCGGAAATCCCGGCAAGGCGGGCTTCATTCAGCAGCAGGCGGTCGAGGAACGAGCCGGAAATGCCATTGGCTTCGGCGCGTTGCATGTCGAGCGTGTTGGCGGCGAGAATGCCGTCCTTTGCTGCATCGATGGCGTCGGCCATGGCGAGCAACGCCTTGTCCTTGGCGGCGGGGTCGGCGAAGGCGAGCGGACGGGCGGCGGCGCGGGCGCGGCGGCCGATGTCCAGCATCAGGGTCCCGATGTCGATCGCGGTGTCAGCCATTGGCCTTCTTCCTTCCCTTCTTCGTTTCGCGGTTCTGGCCGCCCGCATGGGTCATGACCAGATCGTCGCGATGCACCATGGCGGCGCGCCCGGCATAGCCGAGGATCTTTTCGATATCACCCGATTTGCGTCCGGCAATCAGGCGGGCATCGGCATCGTCATAACCGGCCAGACCTCGCGCGATTTCGTTGCCTTCGAGGCTCATGATCGCCACGGTATCACCACGGCTGAAGTGGCCTTCGATGGATTTCACGCCAGCGGGCAGCAGGCTCTTGCCGGAATAGAGCGCGTCTTCGGCACCGGCATCCACCAGCAATTCACCGGCGGGGTGAAGCTGGCCGGCAATCCAGGTCTTGCGGGCATTGACGGGGTTGCGTGCGGCCTCGAATTTCGAGAAGCGCGCGCCGGTTTCGATGGATTTCAGCGGATTCAGCACCTTGCCCGAAGCAATGAGCATGGCGCAGCCGGCAGCGGTGGCAATCTTGGCCGCTTCCACTTTGGTGCGCATGCCGCCGCGCGAAAGCTCGGAGGCCGCACCGCCGGCCATCGCTTCGATCTCGGGCGTGATTTCCGGAATGACCGGCAGGAACAGTGCGTCGGGATCGATGTGCGGCGGGGCCGTGTAAAGCCCGTCGATATCCGAAAGCAGCACGAGCAGATCGGCGCCGATCATGGTGGCGACGCGGGCCGCCAGACGGTCATTGTCGCCATAGCGGATTTCGTTGGTGGCCACCGTATCATTCTCGTTGATGATCGGCACGGCGTTGAGCTTCAGAAGCTGGGTCAGCGTGGCGCGCGCATTGAGATAGCGGCGGCGCTCTTCGGTGTCGCCGAAGGTCAGGAGGATCTGACCGGCGACGATATCGTCGCGGTGCAGGCTTTCTGACCACGCCCGCGCCAGCTCGATCTGGCCGACGGCGGCGGATGCCTGGCTTTCCTCCAGCTTCAGCGCGCCGGAGGGCAGCTTCAGCACCGAGCGGCCGAGCGCGATGGCGCCCGAAGACACCACCAGCACGTCGATACCACGGGCGCGCAGTGCGGCGATATCGGCGCAGACCGAATCCAGCCATTGCGCGCGCAGACCGCTCTTGCGGTCCACCAGAAGCGCCGAGCCGATCTTGATGACCACGCGGCGCACATTTTCAAAGGGTTTCAGAACTTCATTTGTCTTCGTCATCGCCATCGTTCCCATCGTCGTCAAAGTCCTCAGCGCCGGCTGGCGGCGGTGGCTGCTTCAACGGTGGGGTGGCTTCGACAATGATGTCGCGCAGCGCGCGCAGCACATCCTGCATGCCGACATGGGTTGCCGCAGAAATCAGGAAGACCGGCTTTCCGCAGGCTTTTTCCAGTTCCTTGGCCTTCTTCTTGAGTTCCTTCTCGTCCAGAACGTCGATCTGCGACAGCGCCACGATTTCCGTCTTTTCAGACAGGACTTCGCCATAGGCTTCGAGCTCGTGTCTCACGGTCTTGTAAGCCTTGCCGACCTTCTCCTCCTGGGCGGAGACGAGGTGCAGCAGCACGCGGGTGCGTTCCACATGGCCGAGGAAGCGGTCGCCGAGGCCGACGCCTTCATGTGCGCCCTCAATGAGGCCGGGAATATCTGCCAGTACGAATTCGCGGCCATCGACGGTGGCGACACCGAGGTTCGGATGCAGCGTCGTGAACGGATAGTTGGCGATCTTCGGGCGCGCGCGGGTGCAGGTGGCGAGGAAGGTGGACTTGCCGGCATTGGGCAGGCCGACGAGACCGGCATCGGCAATCAGCTTCAGCCGCAGCCAGACGGTCTTTTCCTCGCCTTCAAGGCCGGGATTGGCCCAGTCGGGCGCCTGGTTGGTGGAGCTTTTGAAATAGGCATTGCCGAAGCCGCCATTCCCGCCCTTGGCAAGCCTGAACTTCTGGCCTTCGACCGTCATGTCGCAGATCAGCGTTTCGTTGTCCTCCTCGAAGATCTGCGTGCCGACCGGCACTTTCAGGGTTACGCTGGCGCCATTGCTGCCGGTGCGGTTGCGGCCCATGCCATGCGTGCCGGTATGGCCCTTGAAATGCTGCTGGTAGCGGAAGTCGATGAGGGTGTTGAGACCGTTCACGGCCTCCACCCACACGTCGCCACCGCGCCCGCCATCGCCGCCATCCGGGCCGCCGAACTCGATGAACTTCTCACGCCGGAAGGACACGGCTCCTGCACCGCCATCCCCGGACCGGATGTAAACCTTGGCTTCATCGAGAAATTTCATGTCAAAGTCGCTCGCGCTTTAGTATTCAGTGGTTTCGCTTGCCGTTCTCGATACAGAGGCGGGCCCCGGAGGTCAAAGGTTATCGTGAAACTCGTCAGTTACAATGTCCAGTTCGGCATGGGGCTGGATGGGCGTTACGACCCCGCCCGCATCGCCGCCAATCTCAAGGGTGCGGATATCATCGCCCTTCAAGAAGTGACGCGCGGCTTCTTCCGCAATGGTCATGCCGATATGGTCGCCGATTTCGCGCCCCTCTTCCCTTTCTATTACAAACATTTCGCCGCAAGTTGCGACGTGCTGCTCGATGCCGGTTTCGATGCCGATGGTCGCGCCGTCGAACGCCGCTTCCAGTTCGGCAATATGATCCTGTCGCGCCACCCGATTCTTGCGACGCGGGAGCTTCTTTTGCCGCGCGGCCGCACCGTGGAGCGCATGAACATGCAGCGCTCGGCCCTTGAAACCGTCATCGCCGCGCCCTCCGGTCCGCTCAGGGTCTACAGCCTGCATCTCGACCATGTCAGCGCCGACGAGCGCCTTGCCCAGATCGCCTTCCTCAATGACCGCATCCGCCAGTTTGCGCTCGAAGGCGGCGCGCTGACCGGCGCCCATGAATATGGCATGATCGACCCGCCGCTGCCGGAAGATTACGTGGTTCTCGGCGATTTTAACATGCTGCCGGAGAGCCTCGAATATGACGCGATGGCCGGTCGTGCCACGCCCGGTTTCGGCCGGCCGCTGCGCTATGATCGCCCTGTCGATGCGCTGGCCCGCTTCGGCGGCTTGACACCCGAGACCTACAGTTGGCTTTTGCCAACGGATGAAGGACCGATCACCGCTCTGTTCGACTATGCGTTCCTGCACTCCAACCTCGTGCCGCGCCTGAAGAACGTCTTTATCGATATGCAGGCCCAGGGTTCCGATCATTTTCCGCTCTGGCTGGAACTGGAATGACCGGCTTGCCGGGAAGCCGCCAGTGCGGCGACTTCCCTTTTTCAAAAGCGGGCCGCTTACTTGCCCTCGCCCCAGCTCCTCAGCGAAAGCCAGGTCTTGCGGTCCAGCCGGTACCATTCGACGGCAACCATGCCGCCCAGCGCCAGCGACGGAACCATGCCAGAACCCTGGAACTGGAAGCCGCATTTCTGGATAACGCGGCGGGAGGCAACGTTCATCACCCGGCAGCGCGCGTCGATCTGGTCGATGTCGCGTGATCGAAAGGCCATGTCGACCAGCGCATGGGCGGCTTCGGTCGTATAGCCGGCGTTCCAGTAGGGTTCGCCCAGCCAGTAGCCGATTTCCAGTGTCTTGCCGTCATCGTCCTGCGGTTCAAGCCCGCAGCAACCGAGGAATTCGCCGTTGTCCGCGCGTGTGATGGCGTAGACGCATTTGCCGATCCCGCCGTCTTTCGTGCGTCGCACGAAGTCGGCAGCATCCGTTGCCGTGTAGGGATGCGGCATACGGGAAACCATCGTGGCGATGGCGGCATTATTGGCGAGATGGGCAAGTGCGTCGATATCGTCTTCGTGGGGTGCGCGCAGAACCAGTCTCCGCGACAACAAAACGGGGCAGAATCTTCTGCTGCTATCGGGCTTTTGCCGTTCCTCGGGGGGCCGGGATTGGCTCTCCCTTAAAAGTTCGCCTTGCATGGTCAGCTCTCCTGTTTGGCTGGAGTGAAAAGAAAAAGGGGAGGTGGGTGGCGCCCCATCTCCCCTGTTTTCTTGCTGAACCTGCAGATGCGCTTCAGCCGGGTCGATGCGACGCCGGCTGTTTTAAAGCGCTACCGGCTTATTCCGCTGCTTCTGCGGCTTTCGGTGCCACAGACACGTAGACTCGGCCATTCGCCTTGCGGGCGAAGGATACGTTGCCGTCCGTGAGTGCAAAAATCGTGTGGTCCTTGCCGAGGCCGACATTGGCGCCCGGATGCCACTTGGTGCCGCGCTGACGCACGATGATGTTGCCCGGGATCACGGCTTCGCCGCCGAACTTCTTCACGCCAAGGCGCTTGGACTCGGAATCGCGACCGTTACGCGAGGAACCGCCAGCTTTTTTATGTGCCATTGGAGTTCTCCTTTAAATCTTGTTGCGATTCCGGATCAGGCCGAGATGGCCGTGATGCGGACGACGGTATGGTGCTGGCGGTGGCCGCGAATTCGCTTGGAATTCTGGCGACGACGCTTCTTGAACGACAGAACCTTCTTGCCGCGGTTGTGTTCGACCACTTCGGCCTTCACGACTGCGCCGGCAACGAAGGGAGCGCCGATCTTGGCATCGGCGCCTTCGCCGACCACGAGCACTTCGTTGAATTCAATGGTTGCACCGGCTTCGGCTTCCAGCTTTTCGATGGTCAGCACGTCGTCGGCGCTCACGCGGTACTGCTTACCGCCGGTCTTGATGACTGCGAACATTTTTTATCCTTTCATGTCCGTTATCCGGCTCTGCCGTCTTCAAGCGAATCGGGCGACCGTCTTTTTGTCAGTCGGAAAATCGGAAACCGTGCTTTCACACCGCTTCCGGATGATCGCGCCCTTCAAGGGCACGCGAAGATACAGTAAGCCCATATCTACCGGTGTGGGCGATTACGCGAGCGTATGGGAACTGTCAAGACGAAAGCGCTGAAAGAACGCATAAAGTCCCTTGCCAACCCTCTTTTTCATCGCTAAGAGACAGCCCGCGCTCCTCAGGAGCCAACCACGACGCGGAGAGGTGGCAGAGTGGTTGAATGCACCGCACTCGAAATGCGGCATGCCTGCAAGGGCATCGGGGGTTCAAATCCCTCCCTCTCCGCCATATTTTCCCAGCAATTTGTCTTGCCGCTTCGGTCTTGGGGCGGGTTCCGTCTTACCCTTCGCCGTTCGAAGTAGCTGACCCGGTCTTTGCGGGGGGGGGCAGACGCGCAAAACCCGCCGGGCTGCCGACGGGTCTGGTGGATTCGATATTATGGTGGCGGAAGCGCTCAGCCAGCTGCGTGGGCGGTCAGGGCATTGTTGATCTTGCCGAGCAGACGCTGCATGTCGACGGGCTTGGTGTCGAAATCGACGCAGCCGACTTCGAGGCTCTTGCGGTGATCGCTAGAAAGCGCATGGGCCGTCAGAGTGATGATCGGGATCTTCACGGTGCGCGGGTTCGCCTTGATGTGGGTTGTGGCTTCCCAGCCGTCCATTTCGCCCAGCGCCACGTCCATAAGGATCAGGTCGGGCATTTCGCTTTCCGCCGCCGAGATACCGCTTGCGCCATCGATGGCGGTGCAAATTTCGAAGCCGTGGCGCTGCAGACGACGTGTCAGCATGTCCCGGTTCATCTCGTTGTCTTCAACGATCAGGATCTTTGTCATTTCAGGCGACCTTCTGGCTTACGTCGGAAAAGCTGCCTTGCGGGTCCTTTCCTTCGGGGTACAGAGATTTCTCGAGGGCGAGAATGGTATGGAGCGGTGCGGCCTCGCGCCGGCGTTCGGACATCACCATCGGCAGGGTAATCGCGAAGGTGCTGCCCTTTCCGCGCACGCTGGCGGCTTCAATTGTTCCGCTCATCATGCGGCAGAGTTCGCGGGTCAGTGCCAGACCGACACCCGTGCCACCGTATTTGGTTGATGTTTCGTCGTCAACGACGGCAAATTGCTCGAAGATGTTCGGTAGATCGTCGGCATCGATGCCAATGCCCGTATCCCGCACCTCGATGCGCATAGCGTCCCCGGCCGCCAGGGCGATGTGCCGGCAGGTTACATCGACGCGGCCATTCTGCGTGTATTTGGCGGCGTTCTGCACCACATTGGAAATCACGGCCTGCGTCTTCATCTGGTCGCCATGAACCATCGGGATGCCGGGTTCGACGGTCACGTTCAGCGTGTTGCCGTTCGTGTCGGCCTGGCCGCGGGCTTCTTCGACGGCTGTCCGGAGCACCGTCTCGAGGCAGAAATCCTCGATGTACAGATCCATGTGGCCGGCCTCGATCTTCGAGAGGTCGAGGACGTTGTTGACGAGGCGAAGCAGGTGGGCGCCGGCGGCGTGAATGCGTTCGATGTCGGGAACATCCTCGAAATCGCCGGTATCCTCGGCCTCTTCAAGCAGCATCTGGCTGTAGCCGATGACGGCGTTGAGCGGCGTGCGCAGTTCGTGGCTCATCTTGGCCAGGAATTCGGCCTTGGCCTTGCTGGCCCGGTCGGCTTCCACGGCGGCGATGCGAAGGTGCTGGGCCGTGGTGCGCTGGTGGCGCATGACGGCCTCAAGTTCGACCTGGGAGGCCAGGGCACGGGCATAATAGACGGCCATCATCGTGACATAGGCTGCCGCGGCAACGGTGGACACGATGCCGAGGCCCTGCAACGCTGCAACCGGCATGCCGTGTTCGGGAGGCGATACGAAATAGGACAGAAGGCCGAACGCGACGAAGTTCGCCCCGAACATTGCCAGCACGATGTAGCGAAGCCTGGCGGAATCTCCGATGTAGAAGAAGGCCAGCAGCGGAATCGTGAGAACCCAGGGCAGGGTGGGCGAGGTCACGCCGCCATAGAAGTAGCAGCTCCAGAGAATGCAGAACATCAGGTTCTGGATCGAGATCAGTGCCAGCGTGTGGTAATGGCCGATGGCTTTCAAAATGAAAGGAAACACCCAGAAGCCGGTGATCGACAGTGACAGGATGGCGATATCCCAGCTCGGTGTGGGGTCGAACAGATAGAGCGACAGCGGCACTGTATTGCCGATGAACGGGCCCATCAGGTGGCTGATGAGGAACAGTCGCGCCTGTTTACGGAGATCCTTGTCGGCGGCCAGCGAGGCCGGAATAAACCAGTCCACCGCACGATCGAGCGCGGTTGTCAGCTTCGATGTTGAAAAGTTCATGCCCGTCCGCCGTTGGTTCAAACCGGGAAGTGCCCGGATTTCGACAGGAACTATAGGCGTTGCAGCATTGAAAATACGTTAAGCGGGCGCTCCGAGGGGAGCGCCCGCGTGCTCATGATGCGGGAGAGGCTCAGAACTTGTAGCTGAGTGTCAGGCGAACGGCGTGGGACGACGGGTCCTGTTCGCCGGTTACGCCCGGAAACGCCACTGTCGAGACGTTCGAGAACGCGTTGTAGTCGGTGTAGCGGTATTCGGCGCCGAGGATGATCTTGTCGGTGACGGCATAATCCACACCCGCGCCGATGTTCCAGCCGGCGCGCAGCTTGTCGAAGGGCTCGCTGGTGACGGGCGGGATCAGAACCTGCGAATAGGTGTTCTCGATGTGGGCGAAGGAGACACCGCCCGTGCCGTAGACCAGCACACGATCCATTGCATAGCCCATGCGGGCACGAACCGAGCCCTGCCAGTCATAACGGTCGTTGCCGATGCCGGCGTTCTGGATGCGATCAACGAAGCCGCCCTGAATGTTGGCGACCTCGATATCGGCTTCCGCACCATAGACGAAAGAGCCGCTCTGGAAGTTCACACCGGCCTTGATGCCGCCGCTTGCGCCATCAAGCGTGTAACCGTACTCGGCGTTGACGGGAAAGCCGAGCCATGAGCCGCTTTCGACCGTGCTGTCCTTGCCCCAGTTATAGCCGACCACGCCGCCGATATAGACGCCCGACCAGTCATAGGGGGTAGAGTAGCTTTGTGCAGGCTGATCGAGATCCGCTGCGGTTGCATGTGTTGCGGCAAGGCCGACAACCAGGCCTGCGGCTGCCGCACGCAAAGTTGCCAGGCCGCCTTTAATGATCAGGTGGTTTTCCACGAACATTTCTAATTCCTTCAGTCCCGCGATTTGAAGGAACGATAGCGCGGTATGGTTAATGAAGACTAAACGGCGCATCTGGTCATTTACCATGTCAGGCTTGCAGCGCGGGCTTTGTCGGGCGCTAACGGGGTGGTAACTCTCATTCCTAACCCGGGCTTATCCATAGGAAACCAAGGCCCCGCCGCTTTAACCCGCCTTTAAAACCTGAACGCGAAATCTGGTCCTGCGAGAAACGCAAAAACAAAAACAACTTCAGGAAACAGGGCAAGATCATGACGAAAGATATCTTCAACAGCCAGGTCAATGGCGCACTCGGCGGCAGCATGCGCGATTTTCGCGTCCAGAGCGGTGCCGACCTCGCCAAGCGCGGCGACGCGTTCTTCACCTGGCAGAACAACCGTCGCGTGAACGGTCTGTGGCCCTTCTCCCGCTCCACCGAAGCCGGCCCGGGCACTGTGTGTGCCGCCGCCGATGACCGCGGCAATGCCATCAATGGCGTGAACTTCGCCTCGCAGGATTATCTGAGCATGTCCTCGCATCCGGCGATCAAGGAAACGGCGATCGAGACGATCAAGACCTACGGCGTGCACAGCGCCGGCTCTTCGGCTCTCGTCGGTAACACCAACCTGTCCGTGGCGCTCGAGGAGCGCATCGCCGATTATCTGAAGATGGAGGAAGCCATCCTCTACCCGACCGGCTGGGCAGCCGGCTATGGCATCATCAAGGGCCTTGTACGCTCGGCAGATCATATCGTCATGGATACGCTGTCGCATGTCTGCCTGCAGGAAGGCGCCAACGCCGCGACCCGCAACATCTACCAGTTCCGTCACCTCGATCTCGAGCATTGCCGCTCCAAGCTCGAATCGATCCGCGCCCGTGACACGGAAAACGGCATTCTCGTCGTGACCGAAGGCCTGTTCTCGATGGACTCCGACACGCCGGATATCGCCCGCTTCCAGGAACTGTGCGACGAGTTCGGCGCCCGTCTGGTGGTCGATGTCGCCCATGATTTCGGCGCGCTCGGTGATGGCACCGGCCATATCGGTCTTCAGAACATGCTCGGCAAGGTCGATCTGGTCATGGGCTCCTTCTCCAAGACCTTCGCATCGAATGGTGGCTTCGTTGCCTGCCGCAGCCGCGCCCTGAAGGAATATCTGCGCTTCTACAGCCCGTCCGCCACCTTCTCGAACGCGCTCTCGCCGATGCAGGCCGCTGTCGTGCTCAAGGCGCTCGACATCATCCAGTCCGACGAAGGCAAGGTTCTGCGCGCCAAGCTGATGGAAAACGTCAACCTCTTGCGCTCCACACTGACGGAGAACGGCTTCGACTACTACGGCGACCCGTCTGCCATCGTCTGCGTGAAGATGGGGTCGGAAGGGCTTGCCCGTCTCGCCAGCCGCCGCATTCCCGAACTCGGCCTGCTCGCCAACCTCGTCGAATATCCGGCCGTTGCCAAGGGTGCCGCCCGTTTCCGCATGCAGGTCATGGCCGGGCACAAGGCCGAGAATATCAAGGCAGCCGTTGCCATTCTGCGTGAAGCGACCGATGCCGCTCGCGAAGATCTCGAAGCGCTGACCGGCCAGGGTGACAAGACCGTCATGGCTGCTTGATTTTCGTCAAGTCAAGCAAAATGCAAGTCTTCAGGCCGCTGGTTGAGAAACCGGCGGCTTTCTATTTGCGGTATTGTCGAATTTGAATGTTTAATTCGGGGATACTATCGTTAACGGTTCGATAACCATAAAGTTTTAGGAATGGTTCATTGTTTAGGAATCGTGCCCTGGCGGGACAGCCTTCAGGCCGATGGAGATGACGATGAAACCGGCAACAAAACTGAAAATCGCGCTTCTGATGGGTATGGCCACGGCGATGCCCGCGATGGCGGACGAGAATGACCACAACTTCTTCATACGAACGGGTCCGGCAACGCTGTTTCTCAGCGAAGGCGCAAAGGTCGATGCCGGCGGTGCGCGCGTGCCCGGCGGCACGATCTCGATCGACCATCACACCACCGGTACTCTGGAATTCGGCTATTATTTCACGCCGAACTGGAGCGTCGGCTTTACCGGTGGCCTGCCGCCGACGGTCGATATCTATGGTGACGGCACGTTGTCGGGCGTCGGCAAGCTCGGTTCGATCACCTACGGGCCGACCGCACTGACCGCCCAATATACCTTCACCGATTTCGGGCGCATCAAGCCCTATGTCGGCGCGGGCCCGATGTTCATGTTCGTCCTCAACAACAAGGACGGCGCCATGGACGATCTGAACGTGAAGTCTGCCATCGGCGCGACCGTTCAGGCGGGTGTCGATCTGGAAATGACGGATCGCTGGGGTTTCTACATCGACGTCAAAAAGGCCTATCTGCGCACCAAGTCTACCGGCAATCTCGGCGGCGTGCCGGTTTCTGCCGATGTGAAGCTCGATCCGCTGGTCATCGGCGGCGGTATCAAGCTGCGCTTCTGAAGCATCTCTCCACGCCCGGGATGTTGCCCCGAGCCGGATGCGTCATCCAACCGCCAGGACACCGCACATGACGTGACGGGCGTCCTGTGGCGGTTTTTCTGTTTTCAGGCCCCTTTTCCTGAACGACCTGTGTAAACGAAAAAGCGGGCTGAAGCCCGCCTTGGTGATTGTGCCGTTGGCCCGCTATCAGGCGCCGCGCTCGGCCATTTCCTCGCGCCAGCGGTCGATGGCTTCCGAAAGCGGAATGGCCAGCATTCCTGCCACTTCGTCGGCGGGAATGGCCTTAGAGAACAGCCATCCCTGGACCTCGGCACAGCCTTCGTCGGCAAGGTGGAAGAGTTGTTCCTGCGTTTCAACGCCTTCCGCCGTGGTCGAGATGCCGAAGCTCACGCCCAGTTTGGTGATGGCGTGGACGATGGCGCTGCTTTCGCGGTTGTTCGCCACGTCGCGAATGAAGGAGCGGTCGATCTTGATCTTGTCGAAACGGAAGCGGCGCAGATAGCCGAGGCTCGAATAGCCGGTGCCGAAATCGTCCATGGCAATGCGGACGCCCAGACCGTGAAGCTGCTGGAGAATCTCGATGTTCTGATCCGTCTTTTCAAGCAGGACCGATTCCGTGATTTCGATTTCCAGCCTGTGCGGCGCGAGGCCGGAGGCCGCCAGTGCGCTGATGACGCTGTTCACGACATTGCCGCGCATGAACTGGATGGTCGAGACATTGACGGCGACGCGGACGTGTTCGGGCCAGCTTGCAGCTTCCATACAGGCCTGCCGGATGACCCAGTCGCCGAGCTGGATGATGAGGCCGGTTTCCTCGGCAACGGGGATGAAGAAATCCGGTGAAACCGGACCGCGTTCCGGCTGTTCCCACCGCAGCAGCGCTTCGAAGCCGGAGACTTCCTGGCGATCCAGAGCGATTTGCGGCTGGTAGACGAGCTTGAACTCGCCGTTCACAAAGGCGTTGCGCATGTCCAGTTCCAGCAGACGGCGGGCCTGGGCGCGAGAATCCATTTCCGGATCGAAGATGCGATAGGTGCCGCGTCCGTCGGACTTCGCCCGGTACATGGCCAGATCGGCGTTTTTCAGCAGTGTTTCCGGGGCCTCCGCACTGTCGAAGGAGGCGACGATACCGACGCTTGCGCCGACCGTGATGACCTGGCCCTCGATGGTACGCTGGTGGCTGGCGATGGCGATGATCTTTTCCGCCCGGCTGACGGCAGACTTCAGTTCGTGGTCGCAGCGATGCAGGATTGCAAACTCATCGCCGCCGAGGCGGGCGATCAGGTCGTCGTCGTCGAGCACGTCGCGGAATTCGTTGGCAACCTGCTTCAGCAACAGGTCGCCGATGGTGTGGCCGAGCGTGTCGTTGACGCTCTTGAAGCCGTCGAGGTCGATGAAGAGGATGGCAACGCCCTGGCCGGGCACTGCGGGTCGGGTCAGCATGTTTTCCAGGGCGTCGCGAAACAGAACGCGGTTCGCCAACCCCGTCAGCGCGTCGTGGAACGCCATGTAGCGCGTTTCCGCTTCCGAACGCTGGCGCTGCTGGATTTCGCCTTCCAGCTTGCGATTGATTTCCACCAGTTCGGAGGTGCGCTGTTCGACGCGCTCTTCCAGCATTTCCTTGGCCTGGGCCAGCGCGTCGTTGGCGCGCTTGCGCTCAAGCTGTACGTTGACGCGGGCCAGCGCGATGGGAAAATCGACCGGCTTGGTGACGTAGTCGTTGGCCTGCAGTTCCAGCGCGCCGACAATATCTTCGCTCTGGCTCTTGGCCGTGACCATGATGATCGGCAATTCAACCGGCGAGAGGGTAGCGCGGACGCGTTTCAGCACCTCGATCCCGTCGATCCCCGGCATCATGACGTCGAGCAGGACCACATCGAAAGGCTGAGCATGGATCATGTCCAGCGCCTTGGCGCCGCCATCGGCCTCGAACACCTCGAACCCGCGCCGCTCGAAGCGGCGCACAAGGATCGCGCGATTGTCGGTGACATCGTCCACGATCAGGAGGCGAGGCTTCGTTTCGGCCTGTGGCTGGAGTCCGATCTCGAGCATCTGCTGCGTTTGAGACATTGTAGGCCTACTCGTTTTCAGCGTATCGCGGCGGCCAGGGCCGGCGCTTCCATTGCTGCGTTATCATTGGAATTCTGGCTTTCCCGCGAGGTATCGGCCGGGATGCGGACTGTGAAGCATGAGCCGCGGCCGAGTTCGCTGGTAACCGTTATGCTCGCGCCCATCATGGCGCAGAGTTTCTGGCTGATGGCGAGGCCAAGGCCGGTTCCACCGTATTTCGCGGAGGTCTCGGCGGTAGCCTGGCTGTAATGCTGGAACAGCTTGGGAATATCGTCCTTGGCAATGCCGATGCCGGTATCGATCACCTGGATTTCCACCCAGTCGCTGTCGCCGATGGTCTTGCGGCGCACGACAAGAGACACCGTTCCGTTCCTCGTGAATTTCGCGGCGTTGCTGAGCAGGTTCAGAACCACCTGGCGCAGCTTGGTCTGGTCGCCGTTGACCGAACCCAGACGAACCGGGCTCTGGACCACGAAACTGTTGCCGTTCGACTTGACGAGCGGTTCCGCGGTGGCAATCACCTGGTTGCAGAACTCGTCAGCGTCGAAGGATTCCTCGTTGATCTCGATCGTGTCGGATTCGATCTTGGACAGATCGAGCACATCGGTGACCAGCGAAAGAAGGTGCTTGCCGGCTGAATTGATGCGTTTGAGGTCCTGTTCCTTCTGGCTGGAGGCCTTTTCCGGCTCCATCATTTCCATGATGAGTTCGCTGTAGCCGATCACGGCATTCAGTGGGGTGCGCAGTTCATGGCTCATCTTGGCCAGAAAGATGGACTTGGCATGATTTGCGGCTTCGGCGTGCTTTTTGGCTTCCTGAAGCTTTTCGGTCGCCACGCGGGCCAGCTCGGTTTCCTTCTCGATCTCGGAGCGCATGGACATGACGTTCGAGTAATAGACCGCCATCCACGACATGTAGATCGTGGCGGAGAAGATCGAGATCCAGCCAACCGATGCAAGCTTCGAAAGCGGCACGATTTCCGGGAAGCCGAAGGCCGTGTAGGCGGCGATCAGGCCCAGAAAATTCGCGGCGAACAGGCCGATGATAATCATCGGACGGTCGGACAGGTAGAAGAAGCCGAGCAGTAGGGCGATGATCAGCCAAGGCAGGAAGGGCGAAGAGACGCCGCCATAGAAATAGGTGCCGAACAGTGCCGTAAACGTCAGCAGTTGCACCGACATCATGGCGCAGGCGCGCAGATCGCCAAAAACCTTGTAGAGAAAGGGCAGCGTCCAGAACAGATAGACGCAGCCGATGATCGTCCAGCAGGCAAAGCCCGGATTGGGATCGGTGCGGTAGAGATAGACGACGATGCCCTGTGCGATCAGCGGGCCGATGAGGTGGGTAAAGACAAAGTTGCGTGCAACGCTCAGTTCCGACCGCTCGAGAACGGTTCCGTCCGGTATGAAGCTGTCGATGATTTGCAGTACACGATTCAGCATATGTTTTACCCAGCGCCGTCACATTCTCGCGGCAGTACAAGTATTAGGAGATCAGGCATTGAGATTCCGTAAAGCGGAATGCGCCAGCCCGCCTGATGAAATCAAAACGCGCATTTTGTGAACGCATGGATTGAAATGTGGTCGGAAGGTTGACCTTGGGATGTTACCGATCCGCCGCGCCTGTGGGATTTCAGGTCAGGCAGCCGTCAGCGACTGGCTTTCGCGGTAAAACGGCGCTGTAAATCCTGCCAGGAATGGACACCGGTTACGGCAAAGATCGCCACCAGGTGCTTTTTCATCGCTTCCGGACTTGTACCCGTCGCCTGCGTGGCTTCGCTACGGGATACACCGGAAATCGCTGCCAGCAGAATGGCCTTCTGTCTCGGGGAAAGGTCGAGGTCGAGAACCTGTGTCACCAGCGCCAACCGGTCCGGCACTTCACTGACGAGCGTGATGAGGACGGCCGCTTCGCCGGCCTGCGGGCTGTTGAGCGCTTCGGCGCTTACGCGCATGCGCCCGTGCGCCGAGGGCAGGATCTGTGAGGGTCTGCTCTCCCCGGCAAGACGCCGGCACAGTGCCCTGACGAAAAGCGGCGGGGCTACGAGCGGTCCGCTGGCGGGCACGCCCTGTGCCACCTGGTTTCCCTGTTGCAGAAGGAGGCGGGCCTCATCGGTTGCGAATTTGAGCGTTTCGCCCCTTGGGTCGGTAATGAGATAAGCGGGCGGTGAGGCTTCAGACCACCGATCTGCGCCGGGCGGTCTGGTGAAGGCCTTTCGTAAGGAAGGAAGCGCCATTTGCAGGAGCGTTTGATGCTCCTGCGTGAACGCATCGGTGCGCCGCCGGAAGAGCATGATGACGGCACGCGGCTGCCCTTCATGGTCCACGCGCAGATCGAGCGTATGACGGTGGCCGCTGGCGCGCACGAGGAGATTGTAGGTGTTGGAGCGCCAGTAATGATCCGGTGGCGCCAGAAGGTGGCCGCAATTTAGACCCTTGAAACGCACGAGCGTCGCAACATTCAGTTCCATTTCGCCCGTGAAAAGCGTCTCGAAGGCGTTGACGAACAGATCGCGGGCCTGCGGATTCGTGTCTTCGTGAAAGAAGCCGGCAGGAAGACCGGCTTCATCGACCCAGAACAGTGCGCCCGCATCGGCCCCGACGATTTCGCGCAACAGCCGGCAGACCTGCGGCGCAATGGCCTCAAGCCCGACCCCGGTGGAACAGACCAGATCGAGTTCATTCCAGTATCGCTTCGCCACCCGTCGAACCATCGGCGTCTCCGTCTACCGCCGGCTCACACATGCGGTCACCCGAATGCGGGTCATGGAGATATGCCACATCCCGCCCCCGGATGACGCGTGTCCCGATCCCATAATTAGTATGGCAAACAGGGCCCGCAGGGGAATAGGGAGCGTGGACTTGCGCTGAAACAATTTTCTGTCACCCGGTGGCAGTTTCCCGGTCCCGGAAAGACCCGCCTTGCCTTCTGGAGGGAAAGGCAAGGCGGAAGCTGGCCGTTACCGGCGGGGACGCGTCACGAGGGCGTTGGCGCTTCAGATCTTGCCGTGGGTGTAGCCACCGCCGCCGGTCGAGGTGTTGTTGCCGCCGTCCGAGGGGCCGTTACTGCCGTCGTGTTCACTACCGATCGGTTCGCGCACGGGGATTTTCTTCACCGGCCGCAGCAGCGGAGCGACCGTGCCATGGGTCAATGGCGGCTTTGGCCGGCGCAGCAGGGGCGTCGCGTGGCCTTCGTTGCAGCTTCCGGTCATCATCGGCTTCTTCGGGTCCTTACGTTCGCAATCGACCGGTCCGGTGGTCGAGCAGGCGGTGAGGGCGGCAAGCGGCATCAGTGTGGCGAGAAGGATCGGCAGTCTCATGGCGGTTCTCCGGGGCTGTTCTGGGCTGGATTGCCCTAATCCGGGCAATGCGACCTGATGGGGTGAAATTACCGCCCGGTCCGCTTCCTTTCCATTCCCCGCGCGGGGAGCAGATTGCAGGTCTGTCGCTCCGGGTTTTTCTTTTGGTTTCCCGCGTTCCATGCCATAGGGAGGCGCTTGAACCAGAAGGCCGCTCCCCCATGATCCGCATTGAAAATGTCAGCAAGTCCGCCAGCCACCGTATTCTCTACATCGAGGCCTCGGCGGCGTTGAACCGGGGCGAGAAGATCGGCCTCGTCGGGCCGAACGGGGCTGGCAAGACAACGCTCTTTCGCATGATCACCGGCGAGGAAATACCCGATGAAGGTCAGGTCTCGGTCGAGAAGGGCGTCACCATCGGCTATTTCAATCAGGATGTCGGCGAAATGGCCGGGCGTTCGGTGGTCGAGGAAGTCATGGAGGGTGCCGGACCGGTCAGCGAAGTCGCCGCCGAACTGCATGCGCTCGAAACCGCCATGTCCGATCCGGACCGCATGGACGAGATGGACCAGATCATCGAGCGTTACGGCGAGGTGCAGGCGCGCTACGAGGAACTTGACGGCTATGCACTGGAGGGCCGGGCGCGCGAGGTGCTCGCCGGCCTTTCCTTCAGCCAGGAGATGATGGACGGCGACGTCGGCAAGCTCTCCGGCGGCTGGAAGATGCGTGTGGCGCTCGCCCGTATCCTTCTGATGCGCCCCGATGTGATGCTGCTCGACGAACCGTCGAACCATCTCGATCTCGAAAGTCTGATCTGGCTCGAAGCCTTCCTGAAGAATTACGATGGCGCGCTTCTGATGACCTCGCATGACCGCGAGTTCATGAACCGCATCGTCAACAAGATCATCGAGATCGACGCCGGTTCGCTCACCACCTATTCCGGCGATTATGGCTTCTACGAGGGCCAACGGGTGATGGCGGAGAAGCAGCAGCAGGCGCAGTTCGAGCGCCAGCAGGCCATGCTCGCCAAGGAAATCAAGTTCATCGAGCGGTTCAAGGCGCGCGCTTCGCATGCCTCGCAGGTGCAGAGCCGGGTGAAGAAGCTTGAGAAGATCGACCGCGTCGAGCCGCCGCGCCGCCGCCAGACGGTGGCCTTCGATTTTCTGCCTGCGCCGCGTTCGGGCGAAGACGTCGTGAACCTCAAGGGCGTCCACAAGGCCTATGGCAGCCGCACGATCTATGAAGGGCTGGACTTCATGGTTCGCCGCAAGGAGCGCTGGTGCATCATGGGTGTCAACGGTGCGGGCAAATCGACGCTGCTCAAGCTCGTCACCGGAACGGCCGAGCCGGATCAGGGGTCGGTCACGCTCGGTGCGTCCGTCAAGCTCGGCTATTTCGCCCAGCACGCCATGGACCTGCTCGATGGCGACCTTACTATCCTGCAATGGCTGGAGGAACGGTTCCCGAAAGCGGGGCAGGCGCCGCTGCGCGCGCTCTCCGGCTGCTTCGGCTTTACCGGTGATGATGTGGAAAAGCGTTGCCGCGTGCTGTCGGGCGGCGAAAAGGCGCGGCTTGTCATGGCCGCCATGTTGTTCGATCCGCCGAACTTCCTCGTTCTCGACGAACCGACGAACCACCTCGATCTCGACACCAAGGAAATGCTCATCAAGGCGCTCTCGGTTTACGAGGGCACCATGCTGTTCGTCTCGCACGATCGTCATTTCCTGGCGGAACTGTCCAACCGCGTGCTGGAACTGACGCCGGAGGGCATCCACCAGTATGGCGGCGGCTATACCGAATATGTCGAACGCACCGGTCAGGAAGCCCCGGGCCTGCGGAGCTGAATGGAAAGGCGGGGAGCGCTCGGCCTCCCGGTCTGTGACCTCAGAATTCTTCCCACTCGTTGATGGCGGGTTTCAGCGCCAGATTGCCACGGACTTGCGGCCCTGAGGCCGCTGCCGGCCGGGTCGGGCGTGCGGGGGCAGCCGGTGCCGGTGCCTGCCGTCGAGCGGTGGGCTGCGCTGCGCCAGCCAACCTGAACTGGCTGACCAGTTCGCGAAGCTTGGCTGCTTCCGAGGCAAGCGTTGCACTGGCGGCGTTCGTCTGCTCCACCATGGCGGCGTTCTGCTGGGTCATCTGGTCCATCTGTACCACCGCTGTGTTGACCTCCTTCAGCGAGGTCGCCTGTTCGGAGGTTGCCGTCGCAATGGTCGCCATGCGGTCGTTGATGGTGGCGATATAGCTGCCGATCGTATTCAGGGCATCGCCGGCATCGCGCACCAGTCGCACGCCATTGCCCACTTCCGTGGTGGAGGCGCTGATCAGTCCCTTGATCTCCTTGGCTGCGTTGGCCGAGCGCTGGGCGAGTTCGCGCACTTCCTGGGCGACGACGGCGAACCCCTTGCCCGCTTCGCCGGCGCGGGCGGCCTCGACGCCGGCGTTGAGCGCCAGCAGGTTGGTCTGGAAGGCAATCTCGTCGATCACGCCGATAATGTTGCCAATCCTCGCCGAGGAGGTTTCGATGCGTTCCATTGCCACTCCGGCTTCGGAAACAATGGTGCCCGATTTTGTGGCGTCGCCATTGGCTTCGGAGGCCATCCGGCGCACCTCGTCGGTCAGCGCGACCGAGCTTAGAACCGTTGCGGAGATTTCATCGACCGCACTGGAGGTTTCAGTCAGCGAGGCTGCCTGCTGCTCGGTGCGCCGCGCCAGATCATCGGTGCCGGCGAAGATTTCACGCGTGCCGTTATCGATGATGTGGGCGCTTTGCAGAATGGTCGCCAGGGTTTCGCCAAGCTGTCTGACGGACTGGTTGAAGTCGTGGCGAAGGCCCTCGAACTGCTGGGCGAAGGGCTCGGAAATCTCGAAAGCGAGATCGCCGCGGGCCATGCGCTGCAGGCCGCTCGCCAGGCCGGAGGTCGCTTCCTCCAACCGGCGCGTTGCTTCCGCTTCGGCCATGCGCTGCGCGTCGATCCTTGCCTGTTCGGCGGCTTCCCGCTGGCGGGCTGCATCGGCCTCAAGCGTGCGGTTGCGGATGAAGGCCTCGCGAAACACCTCGAGCGCGCGCGCCATGGCGCCGATCTCGTCCTTGCGGTCGCTGGCGCCGCTTTCGGCGTTAATGTCGCCGCCGGCCAGCGCCTCGGTTACGGTTGCAAGGCGGCGCAGCGGGCGGATCGCGGTGGCGCGCAGCATGGCGATGAGAAGCAGAAGCGCCAGAATGAAGACGCCGGTGGCGGCAATCGCTTTCTGGCGGATATCGGCATAGGCTACGGCATATTCCGGCTTGAGGTCGACCTTGGCGCTGTAAAGCCCGATCACTTCACCTTTCTGAATGCCCATGCGCGCGGTGTGACAGGCGGCACAGCTTTCGTCCGCTGCCGCCCCCTGGCCCAGAATGACCGGACGCGTCATGCGCAGCGTGTCATCGATGCGCGAAAGCTGCGGTACGGCGGCGGTAATCGCCGTGCTGTCCACGGCGTCCTGCGGTCCCTCGTAGTCTTCCGCGCCGCTTGCCTTCTGGTAGGCCACCACCTTTGGCCCCATGACCAGCCACAGCGAAACGCCGTGCGCCTGCCTGGAAAACTGTTCCATCGTGCCGTCCAGCGTGGCGATGGCGGGATCGCCATCGGCCGTCCTGTCGCGGTTCAGCATGGCATTGGTGTGGACGGATTCCAGCATGTCCAGCGCGGCTTCGCCACGCTTGCGGGCATTGTCCTCGATGGAGGTATTGATCTGGGCTACATCGTAGAGAAAGTTACCGGCGCCGATGCCGAGAAGTATGAGTGCGACACCTCCGATGACCTGAACGGACATCGGCAATCTGCTGACGAAGCGCAACATGGAGCGACCTTGGCCAATATAATGAGTCAATGAAAACAGGTGCCTGGCGCGGTCATGAGGCGGATGGCGTTGCAGCGTCATGCCACATGTCGCGATGCGCCGCGCAGCCGGGGAGGCCGCAGGCCGAGCCTTGAGGAAGGAAGCGGACGCCTCCTCCTCTTTGGTATGACTAAAGTTATCGGCTGTCTGTTAAGACTTCGTTTGCAACCCTGACAAACCTAACAGCTTTTGCGGGCTCTCCAGCCAGCCGCCGCCCTCGCTGCTTTCGGGGGTGAGCAGCGCGCGCACCTGTTTCGAGGCGGTCACGGCCTTGCCGGCCATGTAGTTCTCGTTGTTCTCTTCCACCTTCGGCAGGTCGTAGAGATAGTTGACCATGGCGGTGCAGGACTGGCGGAAGCCGTTGGCCGATGTGTCGCCGAGAACGTGGATATCGTGCAGCAGCGCACCATTGCCCAGATGGAAGCGGGCGACGGGATCGGACGGCAGCCCGTCCGGGCGCTTCACGTTGACGAGATAGTCGGCGGCCAGTTTCTTGAGAAGCGGCAGGTGCGGCGTCAGCGCGCTCGGATCTCTGGCGTCTGCGACTTCCAGCAGGGCAGCGACTTCCGGTTTTTCGTCGGCGATCTTCTTGAGGTATCGCGTCAGGCCCGGAACGGGCGAAAGGGTCACGAAGGTCTTCACCTGCGGCAGGTCGCGGCGCAGGTCCTCCACCACCTGCTTGATCAGCGAATTGCCGAAGGAAATGCCGCGCAGGCCCTCCTGGCAGTTGGAGATCGAATAGAAGACGGCCGTGTCGAATTCCGTATCCTTCACGGTTTCGCGCCCGTCGGCCAGAAGCCACTGGATCGAGCCTGGCACGCCCTTGCACAGCGCCACTTCCACGAAGATCAGCGGCTCCTCCGGCATGGCCGGGTGGAAAAAGCCGAAGCAGCGGCGATCGGTGGGGCGCAGGCGGCGCTGAAGGTCGTTCCAGTCGTTGATGGCGTGAACGGCCTCATATTCGATGATCTTTTCGAGAATATTGGCCGGCGTGCCCCAGTCGATGTGGCGCAGCACGAGAAAGCCGCGATTGAACCAGCTTACGAAGAGGTGGATGAAATCCTGATCGATGCGGGCAAGCTCCGGTGTGTCCTTCATCAGGTTGAGAAGGTCGAGGCGCATGCGCACCAGATCCTCGGTCGCGCCCGGCGCCTGGTTCAGGCGGCGCAGCAATTCCTGCCGGCGCGGTTCGGCCTCGCGGGAAAGCTGCGCAAAGGCGGCGGGATCGCGGTTCTCCCGGTAGAGTGTGGCCGCTTCGATCAGCTTTTCGGGGTCCACGTCGAGATCCTCGGCCAGATGGGTGAAGAAAGCCTTCTTCTCGTCCACGGTCATGGCGCGGTACTGGGCGAGAATCTCGCGCGCCCGCGCCATGCCGGAAACCTCGCCCTGCGGCGAAAGCAATGCCTCGCACAGTTCGGTCACGGGCACGCGGCCAAGTGCCGGTGTCTTTCCGTTGGTGCGGGAGAAAATCGTTCCCATGAGATCGGCGAAAAAGGCCATTCTGCTCAAGATACCTACTCCTCTTTTCGCTTTTCGCCCGGCACCGCCCGCGTCGCGCCTGCTTCTTGAAGATCAGGAGTTTGCCGCGCTGCATCATGATGCGCCGAGTGTAGCCCCGTCCGGACCGCGAAGCCACACAACCATTTTCCAATCTTCTTCGTCCATTTGATGGCACAACTGCGCACCGGTTTGCGTGTCGCCGGGCGTTGACAGGGGCAAAGGCAGCGCCTAGGAACGTTGCTTAAACGTTTAATCCATTGCAGGAACGTCAGGCATGCCGCCCCAGAAACAGGTTGCCAATCTCGGTGACATCGCCCGTGCGCTTGGCGTATCGGTCGCCACCGTGTCGAATGCGCTGTCTGGCAAGGGCCGTGTTTCGGCGAGCCTCATTCCGCGCGTGCGGGAAATGGCCGACCGCATGGGCTATGTGCCCTCGCTGGCGGGCCGGGCGCTACGCACCGGTCGCACCGGCGTTCTCGGCCTCGTCCTGCCCGATATCGCCAATCCGCTCTTTCCGCAGATCGCGCAGGCCATCGAGTTTGCCGCGTCCTCGGCTGGCTACGGCATCCTGATCGGCGATTCGCGCGGCGATTCCTCCGTGCAGACCGAGGCGATCCACCGGTTGGTGGAGCGCGGCGTCGATGGGCTGGTGGTCGTGCCCCGGCGCGGTACGCGCATTCTGGAATCCGATTGTCCGGTCGCCGTCATCGACAGTCCGTCGACACCCGGTAACACGGTCTCCGCCGATCACTGGCAGGGCGGGGCGCTGATCGGCGCACATCTGGCGGCGTTCGGCCATCGTCACATCCTGCTTCTCGGCAACAACCCGGCTTCCGCCGTGCAGAATGATCGCATCGCCGGCATGCGTGATGCTTTGACGGGCCATGCTGAAACCGAAACCCTGTGGATCGAACCGCTCGAGGCCGAACGCGGTGTCGGCAGTCTGCTCGGTCTTGCCGATTACGCGGCGCGCGGCGTCACCGCCATTGCCGCCGTTTCCGACCTGCATGCGCTGCGGGCGTTCACCGAACTTCACCGCGCCGGTTTCCGCGTGCCGGAGGATGTCAGCGTCACCGGCTTCGATGACTTCTCCTGGTCGGGCGTCATCACCCCGGCACTGACCACCGTGCGCGCCGACATGCTGCGCATCGCGGCGATTGCCGTCTCCTCACTCGTTCGGGTCATCGAGGGCCGGGACGATGTGGACGACGATGGTCTCGTCGTGTCCACCGAGGCGGCCCGTGTTCCCATGCAGCTCATCGCGCGGCAGACGAGCGGACCCGTCCGCCGCCCATCCCCTGAAGATAACGATAAAACGGAGTAGGAACATGCTGAAGAAAGCAATTGCCGCATCGGTTCTGGCGCTCGTCGCCGGTCAGGCCAGCGCTGAAGACAAGACGCTGACGATTTCCGTCTATGCCTTCGCACAGGATGAGTTCAAGGAACTGGTCTATACGCCGTTCGAACAGAAATGCGGCTGCAAGCTGGTGGTCGAAACCGGCAACAGCGTCGAGCGTCTGGCCAAGATGGAAGCCAACAAGGCGAACCCGGTGGTCGATATGGCCGTCGTTTCCATGGCCGATGCGCTTCAGGCGTCGCGTTCCGGCCTCATCGACAAGATCGATTCCGCCAAGCTTTCCAATTTCAACAAACTCTACGATATCGCCAAGGACCCGAATGGCGATGGCATGAGCGTCGGCTATACTTTCTACGCCACCTCCATCGTTTACCGTACCGACAAGATGAAGATCGAGAGCTGGGCCGATCTGCTCAAGCCCGAAAACGTCTCGCATGTCGCCTTCCCGAACGTCACCACCAATCAGGGGCCGCCGGCCCTCTTCATGCTGGGCAAGGCGCTCGGCAAGGAAACGCCGGATCTGAAGGATGCGATTGCCGCTGTCGGCGAGAAGAAGGATGACATCGTCACCTTCTACGTGAAGTCCTCGCAGCTCGTTCAGCTTATGCAGCAGGAAGAAATCTGGGCGGCCCCCATCGGTCGCTTCTCCTGGGCGCCGTTTGCCAAGCTCGGCCTGCCGCTGGCCTGGGCCACCCCGAAGGAAGGCCAGACCGGCGGCATGAACGTCATGGTGCTGGCCAAGGGCTCCAAGAATCAGGATCTGGCGCTTGAGTTCATGGATTTCTGGCTCTCGACCGAGGTCCAGACCAAGCTGGCCGAAAAGCTGATCGACAGCCCCGCCAACAAGGAGGTCAAGGTCTCCGACGCGGTGGCGAACAACATCACCTATGGCGAGGAAACCGCAAAGAGCCTCTCGCTCATCCCGTCTGCCGTGGCGCTCGACAATCGCGATGCCTGGCTCAAGGAATGGAATACCAAGGTCGGCCAGTAAAATGGCTTGAACGTCGCCCGGCGCGGTTCCCTGCAAGCCCGTGCCGGGCGATGCGTTTCGTTCGTTTCCACTCGAGGCAAGCCATTGTTCCACAACCGCACCGAAGCCATGATGCTGGCCCTGCCGGCAGCGCTGTTTGCGGCCGTGGTTTTCCTGATGCCGGTCGTCATCCTTCTGTCGGAAGGCTTTCATGGCGGCGGTGAATGGAGCCTGTCGGCCTATACAACCTTCTTTTCCGAGCCGCTGAACCGCACCGTCTTCTGGCGAACCCTGCGTCTTGGCGCGGAGGTCACGGTGGTCGCGGCGCTGATCGGCTATGCTGCGGCCTTCGCCATCGTCTCGCTGCCGGCAGAGTCCAAGGGCCGCATGATCGGTCTCATCATGCTGCCGATGATGATTTCGCCGGTCGCCCGCACCTATGCGTGGATCGTCATTTTAGGCCGCACCGGCATCGTCAATCAGGCGCTACAGGCGGTCGGCCTCTCGGATGCGCCGCTGCGCATCCTCTTCACCGAAACCGCCGTCTTCATCGGCCTGTTGCAGCTTTTCCTGCCGCTGATGATCATTTCGCTGATTTCGGCGCTGGAAAACCTGCCGAAGGATGTCATTCCCGCGGCCCGCGTGCTTGGCGCCAACTGGTTCCAGATCTTCTGGAAGGTGGTGCTGCCGCTCACGAAGGAAGGGCTCGTCATCGGCGGCACGCTGGTCTTCACTGGCTCGCTCACGGCCTATATCACGCCCGCCATTCTCGGCGGTTCCAAGGTGCTGATGCTCGAAACCCTGCTTTACCAGCGCGTCACCGTCGCCAATGATTTCGTCTCGGCCAGCGTCATAGCGCTCATTCTCGTCGCCATGAGCTTTGCCGCGAACCTGCTTCTGAAGCGCATCGCAACCGTGAAGGCGAAGGCATGAGCGCGCGTTTTCCCCTTACGCTTGCCCTGTGGCTGGTGATCGTTTTCCTGATCGGGCCGTTCCTCATCATCGTCGCCGCCTCGTTTTCGGCGGGCGAAACGCTGGCCTTCCCGCCGCAGGGGCTTTCGCTGCGCTGGATTTTCAAGGTCTTCACGGTGGAAAGCTTCCGCGAAAGCTTCGTCACCTCGATGGTCCTCGCCGTCGGCGGCACGCTGGTGGCACTGGTGCTCGGCATTCCCGCCGCCTATGCCATGTCGCGCTATCGCCTGCCGTTTTCGGAAACGGTGCGCACCGTGGTTTCAGCGCCGGTTATCGTGCCGGGCATCATCGTCGGTCTGGCGCTCTTGCGTTATTTCGTCGTGCCCATCGGCATGCCGATCACGCTGGCGCTTTTCCTCGCCCATACCGCGCTCGTCCTGCCCTATGCCGTCAGGGTGGTGTCGGCAAGCCTTGCCAACCTGCGCTCGGATATCGAGGAAGCCGCCGTGCTGCTCGGCTCCTCGCGGTTCGGCGCCTTCTTCCGCGTGGTGCTGCCGAACATTCGCGGCGGCATTCTCTCTGCCTTCATCCTCGGCTTCGTCACCAGCTTCAATCAGGTGCCGGTGTCGCTGTTCCTGTCCGGTCCCGGCATCCGCACCCTCCCCATCGATATGCTCGGCTACATGGAAATCGTCTTCGATCCCTCCATCGCAGCACTTTCGGCGCTGCTCGCTTTCCTCTCCATGGGCATCGTGCTGATGGCCGAACGCTTCCTCGGATTTTCCCGCTATGTCTGATCCCGCCTATCTCACCCTCGAAAAGCTGCGCCTGAGTTATGGCGATACGGTTGCCGTCGAAGGTCTCGATCTTGCCATCGGTAAAGGCGAACTCGTGGCGCTGCTTGGTCCCTCCGGCTGCGGCAAGACGACGACGATGCGTGCCATCGCCGGGCTTCTCAATCCCACCGGCGGTACGATCCGGCTCGATGGTGCCGATATTACCCGTGTTGCCGCCAACAAGCGCCAGATCGGCCTCGTCTTTCAGTCTTACGCGCTGTTTCCGCATCTGACCGTGTTCGACAATGTCGCTTTCGGGTTGAAGCTCAAAGGCATCGCGGGCACTGCGCTCCGGGAAAAGGTCGAGGCCGGGCTCAAATCGGTGGGCCTTGCCAACTACGCCGCCCGCAAGCCGCCCGAGCTTTCCGGCGGTCAGCAACAGCGCGTGGCGCTCGCCCGCTCCATGGTCATGGAACCCAAGGTGCTGCTCCTCGATGAACCGCTGTCCAATCTGGATGCGCGCCTGCGTCTCGATATGCGGACTGAATTGCAGCGGGTTCAGGCGGAAACCGGCGTCACCATGATCTTCGTGACCCATGATCAGGCGGAAGCGCTGGCGCTGGCCGACCGCATTGTCGTCATGCGCGAAGGACGGATCGAGCAGATCGGCACGCCGGAGGATATCTACAATCGCCCGGTGTCGCGTTTCGTGGCCGATTTCGTCGGCTTCGAGAACGTCTATGCCGTGCGTGACGGCGCGCTGCACGCCGAAAAGGGCGCGGTTCCCTTTACGGGCACCCTGCCACCGGTCGCGGGCCTTGCTTTTCGTCCACGCCATGTGGAACTCGGCGCGGGGCCGCTGTCGGGCATCGTGCGCGGGGTTTCCTTTGCCGGCGGCACGCGCGAATATGTGCTGGAAACCGCCTTCGGCACGGTGAAGGCCGAAGCGGATGCGGCGCTTCCCGCCTGGAGCCTCGGCGAAGCCATCGCCTTCGACCTGCCGCTTGCACGCGCCGCTCCACTGGAAAGGGACTGAGCCATGGGGGTTTGGATCGATACCGACATTGGCTTTGACGATATCGCCGCCATTCTGGTGGCGCTGCATCAGGGCCTTGCCGTCGATGGCATCTCGCTTTCCTTCGGCAATACGGATCTCGTGCAGGTGCGCCGCAATGCTGCCGGTGCGGCGCGCGCCTTCGGCTGGACCGTTCCGCTCCATACGGGCCGTGAAAAGCCGGTCTTTGCCGCCCTCGAAACCGCCACCGCCATTCTCGGCGATACCGGCATTCCCACGCTTGGGCGCACCCTGCCCGCAACGGATGCGCTGCCGCAAGGCAATGCCTTTCTCGCACTCGGCGACTGGCTCTCGAAGGACGATGGCGAAAAGCGTATTCTGGCGCTCGGGCCGCTCACCAATATCGCCGCGCTGGCGCTCGCCCGGCCCGATCTCGCGGCAAAGATCAATGAACTCGTCTGGATGGGCGGCGGGCTGACCTCCGGCAATCACACGGCATCCGCCGAGTTCAACGCGCTGGCCGATCCGGAAGCACTCGCCATCGTTCTCGCCCACGGCCTGCCGCTGAAAATGGTCGATCTCGATTTCTGTCGCAAGATCCTGGCGACCCCGGCGGATGTGGAACCGATCCGCGCGGCGGGCGGGCGCAATGCCGATCTCCTCGCCGACATGACCGGCGGCTTCATCGACATCGCCATTTCGCGCGGTCGCCCGGCCATGGCGCTTTACGATCCTGCCGCCGCTGCCGCCTTCGCCCGGCCCGATCTCGTGACCTGGACGCCCGCCCATATTGCGGTGGAATGTGCGGGTACGCTGACCCGCGGGCGCACCGTGGTTGAAACACGGGCAACGCACGCCACATTCAATGCACACTATGCATCGGGTTGCGATGCGGACCTCATTCGCCGCATCGTGTTCGGCGCGCTGGAAGCGGAGGCCGCCAAGCCGTGACCCATGACCTTTTCGAACCGCTCGATCTTGCCGATCCCGCGCTTCGGCTCAGCGCCGTTGCGGCGGCGCGGGGCGATAGACCCTTCGACCGGCTCATCACCGGCGGCATTCTGGTCGATATGGTCACGGGCGAACACCGCGCCGCCGATATCGGCGTGGTTGGCCCGTTGATCGCCTCCGTGCATGTGCCGGGCACCCGCTGCGATGCCGGGGAAGTCATCGACGTTGCGGGCGGCTTCCTCGTGCCTGGTCTCATCGACACGCATATGCATGTCGAAAGCTCCATGGTCACGCCCGCGACCTATGCCGACGCCGTCGTGCCGCGCGGTGTCACCACCGCTGTCTGGGACCCGCATGAATTCGGAAATGTCCACGGCATTGCCGGCGTTGACTGGGCGATTGCCGCCACGCGCGGCCTGCCGTTGCGCTTCGTCGTGCTCGCTCCTTCCTGCGTGCCGTCCGCGCCGGGACTGGAAGGCGCGGGCGCGGATTTCGATGCGGCAACCGTTGCCGGGCTGCTTGCCCGGCCGGAAATCGGCGGCATTGCAGAAGTCATGACCATGCGCGCCGTCATCGATGGCGAACCGCGCATGAGCGGCATCGTGCAGGCAGGGCTGGCGGCGGGCAAGCCGGTCTGCGGCCATGCACGCTCGCTTACCGGTGCCGATCTTCAGGCCTTCATGGCGGCTGGCATTTCCTCCGATCATGAACTCGTCTCCGGCGACGATCTGTTGGAGAAGCTCCGCGCGGGTCTCAGCATCGAGCTGCGCGGCTCCCACGATCATCTCCTGCCGGATTTCGTTGCCGCGCTGAAGGCGCTCGGCCATCTGCCGCAGACGGTCACGCTCTGCACGGATGATGTCTTCCCCGACGATCTCGTCAGCGGTGGCGGGCTGGACGATGTGGTGCGACGGCTGGTGCGCTACGGGCTGAAGCCGGAATGGGCGTTGCAGGCGGCCACGCTGAACGCCGCCCGCCGGCTTGGCCGCGACGATCTCGGCCTGATCGCCGCCGGTCGCCGGGCCGATCTCGTCGTCTTCGATGATCTCGCGGATTTTCGCGCCCGCCTCGTGATCGTCAACGGCGAAACGGTGGCGGAGGGCGGTGCGCTCCGCCAGCCCTCGCGGCAAACACCTGCCGGTCCCTTTACCGCTTCGGTCAGGGTTGCGCCGCTTTCCGCCGATGATTTTCGCGTGCGCTCGAACGGCACCCGTGTACGGGTCGCCACCATCGATCGCCCGCGCTTTACCCGCTGGGGCGAAGCGGAAACGGATGTGGTCGATGGGTTCGTGGAGCCGCCGCAAGGTGCGACACTCATTGCCGTCACCCACCGTCATGGGCTGGCGGATGCGGTGCCGCGCGTCGGCTTTCTGCGCGAATGGGGTGCGTGGACCGGCGCCTTTGCTACCACGGTTGCCCATGATAGCCACAACCTTACCGTCTTCGGTGGCAACGAGGCCGATATGGCCGTGGCCGCCAATGCCGTCATCGCCGCCGGCGGCGGCATGGCAGTGGCGCAGGCCGGCGCGGTGATCGCGCTCCTGCCGCTGTCGGTCTCCGGCCTTGTGTCGGAAGCGTCATTGGCGGATGTGGCGGAAGGTTTTGCCACGCTCAGGGCGGCGATGGATCGGGTGGTTGCCTGGCAGCCGCCCTATCTTGTCTTCAAGGCCTGTTTCGGGGCAACGCTCGCCTGCAATGCCGGGCCACACCAGACCGATCGGGGCATTGCCGACGTCGAGACCGGCCGGCTGCTTTCCTCCCCCGTGCTCAACATTCTGGAGTGAGAAGCATGACAGATTTCATAGCCGACGATCTTTCCTTCCTGACGAACCTTCGTCATGATCTGCATGCCCATCCCGAACTCGGTTTCGAGGAGGAACGCACATCGGAGATCGTTGCGAAACTGTTGGAAGAGGCGGGGCTTGCCGTTCATCGCGGTCTGGGCGGCACCGGCGTCGTCGGCACGCTACAGGTCGGCAACGGCACCCGCACCATCGGTCTGCGCGCCGATATGGATGCGCTGGCCATGCCGGAAAAGGCAGACCGTCCCTATAAATCGAAATTCCCCGGCAAGATGCATGCCTGCGGCCATGATGGCCACACCACGCTGCTTATCGGCGCGGCGCGGGCGCTGGCGAAAAGCCGCAGCTTTTCCGGCACGGTGCACTTCATCTTCCAGCCGGCGGAAGAGGGGCGGGGCGGCGCCCGGCGCATGGTGGAGGAGGGGTTGTTCCAGCTCTTTCCCTGCGATGCGGTTTATGGGTTGCACAACATGCCTGGGCTCGATCCCGACGAGATCGCCGTGGTCGAGGGACCGCAGCTCGCCTCCTCCGATAGCTGGCGCGTGACGTTTCGCGGCGTCGGCACCCATGGCGCCAAGCCGCATCTGGGGCGCGATCCCGTTACCGCCGCCGGCACGTTTCTGGCGGCGCTGCAAACCATTGTCGGGCGGGTGGTCGATCCGTTGCAGCCAGCTGTGGTCAGCGCCTGTTCGGTGCAGGCGGGCAATCCGCAGGCGCTCAACGTCATTCCCGACTTCGTGGAGATCGGCGGCACGGCGCGCGCCTACAGGCCCGAGGTTCGCGACCAGCTCGAGACGGAAATTGGCCGGCTCGCGCAAGGCACCGCCGCCATGTTCGGGATTGCTGCGGACTACGCCTTCGAGCGGCGCATTCCCCCCGTCGTCAATCACCCGGATGCGACGGCGCGGGCGCTTGGTGCCGCGCGTGATGTGTTCGGGGCCAAGGTGCGCACGGCCTTTCCGCCTTCGACGGCGGGCGATGATTTCGCCTGGTTCGGCATGGAAGCGCCCGGTTGCTACGTGTGGCTCGGCAACGGGCCGGCGGTGGACGGCGCGCTGCATCACAACACCGCCTATGACTTCAACGATCAGGCCATCGGTCCCGGCGTGCGGTTCTGGACGCGGCTTGTGGAGCGCGAGCTTGCCGGGGATCAGCCTGCGCGGTGACCAGCCTTCACGATTTCGGAGGGCAGTCCGGTGCTGGCAACAGCGACATGATAGAAGGCGCTGAGCAGGTTCTTCGTCTGGAAGGCGATACCGTTGCTGCCGAGCGACTGGTTGAAGCCAAGCGGGTTGCCGGCGCGGTCGACCTGAACATGCAGGCCGAAAAACATCTGGTCGTAATTCCGGTTCACCGGCGTCAGGAAACGGGCCGTTTTCGAGGTGTCGAGATGGCCGGAAAAGTTGGTGAGAAAGACCTGCATCAGGTCATATTTCTCGTGGTCGTAGTCGGTAATGATCTCGCCGAATTTGCAGGCGCCCAGATGCGGCGCGGCCTTGAGCGTCGAGGTGCGGATGGCCTGATAGAGATTGTGGCCCTTGGGCAGCTTGGCGATGATCCGCTGTGCGGTTTCCGTGCCGATCAGTGCCAGATTTTCCTTCGTCGCCGCCGCCACTTCCTCGTCGCTCATCGCGCTGGTAATCGGTTTGAGCTTCTTGCGGGCGGCGCTCTTTTCGCCGTAGAACCATTCGCCGTACCGGGATGGTTCGGCCTTCGGCCCGTTCTTGACCTGCATGATGACGCCGCCGGGCATCGTTTTCCGGCCGCTCGGCTTCACGGAAGGCTGCTCGGGAAGTGCCGCAACATCGTTCATGGTGTCTCCGACGGTTTTCGGGTTCTCGCGAAATTTTACCGTCTTTTGGTTAACGATACGCAAAGAGGCGCCGCGTCTGATCGGCGCATACGTTCGAAGGATGAGGACAGGCATGCAGCCGCACGATTTCTGGCAGAGGGTTCATTCGGCCGGCGACATTCCGGTGACGAGCGGGTTCGCAGGCGCTTTCCCCGCCACACTTGCGGACGGGCGCCAATTGCTCCTGCCCATCCGCCCGCTGTCGGATGGCGTCCACGCGCTCGCTTCGCTGATCGTCAATCAGGCGAGTTTTGCGGTGGTGGATGCGCTGGCGGAGGATCTCGCGGAACGGCTTCGCCCGTTCTCGCCTGAGGTGGTCGTCGGCCTGCCGACGCTTGGCCTGACGCTGGCTTCGGAAGTGGCCCGCAAGCTTGGCCATGAACGCTATGTGCCGCTCGGCACCTCGCGCAAGTTCTGGTACGAGGACCGGCTGTCGATCCCCATGTCCTCGATTACCACGCCGGAACAGGCCAAGCGGCTTTATGTCGATCCGCGGATGCTGCCGCTCATTGAAGGCCGCCGCGTCGCCCTCATCGATGACGTGATTTCGTCGGGAAACTCCATCGTCGCCGGCCTGTCGCTGATGCGCTTGCTGGGTGTGGAACCGGTCGTCATCGGAGCGGCCATGCTGCAATCGGAGCGCTGGCGCCCGGCGCTCGCAGCCTTCGGGCCGCACTGGCCGGAGCGGGTGCGCGGCGCTTTCTCCACGCCGCTGCTCGAAAAGGGCACGGACGGGCGCTGGTACGCGCCCGCCTGATAGGGTCTGAGCCTGGCGCATTTCCCGTGAAATCCGGATCGGATTTCACGTCTGGACAATGCGTTGAAACAGGAAGTTAGGCCTTTTCCCCGCGCAGCAGGCGCAGGGCGTTCGCCGTTACCAGAACCGTTGCGCCGGTGTCGGCCAGAATGGCCGGCCACAGCCCGGTCAGGCCCAGCACGGTCGTTACGAGAAACACTGCCTTCAGTCCCAGCGCGATGGTGATGTTTTCGGCGATGTTGCGCATGGTGCGCCTGGAAAGCTCCACCATGCGGGCCACGTCACCGACGCGGCCGTGCAGGATGGCCGCATCCGCCGTTTCCAGCGCCACATCCGTTCCGCCGCCCATGGCGATGCCGATATTGGCGGCAGCCAGCGCCGGGGCGTCGTTGATGCCGTCGCCCACCTTGCCGACCCTGAAGCCCTCCGCCTGCCATTCGCCGACGATGCGGCGCTTGTCTTCCGGCATCAGTTCGGCCCGCACCTCGATGCCGAGCGCATCGCCGATCGCCTGTGCTGTGCGGGCATTGTCGCCGGTCAGCATCACGATGCGGATACCCTTGTCGCGCAGCCGCTTCAGCCCTTCAGCGGCATCGTCGCGTGGCTCGTCGCGCATGGCGATTGCGCCGGCAAGGTTGCCGTTTTCCACCAGCAGGGAGACGGTCTTGCCCTCGCCGTTCAGCGCATCGATGGCGGCGCGCACAGCGTCAGGCAGGATCGTGCGCTCGCCAGCCGCCTTTGGCGAACCGAGGAAGACCTCGGCTCCGCTAACCGTGGCGCTCACGCCCTTGCCGCCCAGTGCTTTCGCGTCGAAGGCTTCGGGAATGGTCAGGCCGTCGGTCCTGGCCCGTTCGAGAATGGCAAGCGCCAGCGGGTGGCTGGAACCCGTTTCCAGCGCTGCGGCCAGTGAAAGCACCTCTGTCTCCGACCGGCCGAAGGTCAGCACATCGGTCACTTTCGGCCGGCCTTCGGTCAGCGTGCCGGTCTTGTCGAAGGCAACCGCCGTTAACCCGCCGAAGTTTTCAAGTACTGCGCCGCCCTTCAGCAGCAGGCCGCGCCGGGCGCCGGCGGAAAGCGAGGCGGCAATGGCGGCGGGTGTCGAAATCACCAGCGCGCAGGGGCAGCCGATCAGAAGAACCGCAAGACCCTTGTAAATCCACTCACTCCAGTCCCAGCCGGCCACAAGGGGTGGCAGAACGGCGATGAGCGCTGCCACCACCACGACGCCCGGCGTGTAATAGCGTGAGAAACGGTCGATGAAGCGTTCTGTCGGGGCTTTCTTCTCCTGTGCCTCTTCGACCAGCTTCACGACGCGGGCAATGGTGTTGTCCTCTGCCGTGGCCGTCACGCGGATGGTCAGGGCGGCCTCGCCGTTCACCGTGCCGGCAAACACGCTGTCGCCTACGCCCTTGCGCACCGGAATGCTTTCGCCGGAAACGGGGGATTCGTCGATGGCGCTTTCACCGGCAATGATTTCTCCATCGGCGGAAATGCGATCGCCGGGGCGGACCAGAACGCTGGCGCCCAGCGCCAGTTCGCCGGCGGGCACTTCGCGGGTCTGGCCACCGGCCTCGACCAGAAGGGCCGTGCGCGGCACGAGGGCGGAAAGCGAACGGATGCTGTCGCGCGCCTTGCCGGCGGCGACGCCTTCCAGCAATTCGCCGACGAGGAAGAGGAAAACGACGGCTGCGGCTTCTTCCGAGGCATCGATGATGACGGCGCCGATAGCGGCAATGGTCATCAGCATTTCGATGGAAAACGGCGTGCCGTTGAGGGCCGCCATAATGGCGCGCCGGGCAATCGGCACCAGACCCACCGCCATGGCAAGGGTGAAGGCATAGGGCGCAATGGCGGGAAATACGAGGCCGGCTCCATAGGCAGCCGCCAGGGCCAGACCGGAGAAGATCGTCAGCCGGCCCTTGCGGCTCTTCCACCAGGGGCCTTCCGTGGGACCGTGATCGTGGCCATGCAGTCCCTCCAGCGCAGCCGTATCCGTGGCCCTGCCATGGTCGTGCCCTTCATGGGCGTGATCTTCGTGATTGTGGTCATGGTCGTGACCCCCACAGCAGGCGCCATGCGCATGATCGTGGTCATGGGTTGCGTGATGTTTTGCCGGGGCTGTGTCTGACGGCCCGGAAAACGGCGTTGCCCTGTAACCCAGCGCCTTCACCTTGCGGCCGACATCGGCGGCATCAAGGTTGCCGTCATGGGTCACGGTCATGGTGCCTGCGGTTACGGAGACCGCGACCTCGCTCACGCCGGCCATGCGGCTGACGGCGGTGTCGATCTTGGTGGCGCAGGAGGCGCAGTCCATGCCCTCCACCTTGAACCTTATTTGCGGCGATATGTTCATCCGTCACTCCCGAATAGGTACGGATGCCTTTTTAGAACCTCTAGTCGCTATAGCTGCAAGCCCTTTTCCGCATGGCACTAAAGTTGATAGCATCGGTCAGGTCAACATCCTGTTTTCAAACCGCTTTGATATTTTCTACTATGATTTATGAGGGGGCGCTCTTAGTGTTTTATAAACTACTAATAGAGCAATCTAGGATAGAGATAACGGGCCGTATTTACCTTTGGAAAAGGAAAAATATCTGGCGCTCCGTCGTCTTGGCCTGATCCTTTTTGAAACCGAAAGTAACTCCATGTTCGCAAATTTCACCGGTCATAACCGTGCAAGGCTGGACGCACTTGAGGCCATCAAGGCGCGGGTCATGATTGCGGATGTGAAGCTCAACATCACCTATCTGAACGGGGCGGTGCGCGAGCTTTTGACCGAGGCCGAGAGTGACCTGAGGGCGGAACTGCCACGCTTCAGCATGGCGACGCTGGTCGGCTCGAACATCGATGTGTTCCACAAGAACCCTGCGCATCAGCGCCGCATGCTGTCCGACCTCAAGGAACCCTACAACGCCACCATTCGCGTCGGCCGCCATGTGTTCGATCTTATCGTGTCGCCGCTGTTCGAGCGTGGCAAGCTGGCCGGCTATGCCGTGGAATGGGCCAATGCCAGCGAGCGCCTGAAGAATCTGGATTCGGCCAATCTGTTGAGCGCGGTGGACAAGGTTCAGGCCGTGATCGAGTTCACGCCGGATGGCAAGATCATCACTGCCAACGCCAATTTCCTGAAAGCGACCGGTTACGGGCTGGATGAGCTTGTCGGTCGCACTCACTCCATGCTGGTTGATCGGGACTATGCGGCCAGCGCCGAGTACAGGGCTTTCTGGGAAGCGCTCGGTCGCGGCGAGCCGCAGGTCGGCGAGTTCTCGCGCATCGGTCGCGGTGGCCGTGAGGTGCTTCTCAACGCTTCCTACAATCCGATTGCCGATGAGCGCGGCCGTATTGTGCGGATCGTCAAGTTTGCCACCGACGTGACCGAACGCTTCAACGCGGTGAGCCGCCTGGGCGAAGGGCTGACGCGTCTGGCCGCCGGCGAACTGGATTGCCGTCTCGATGTGCCCTTTGCACCGGATTTCGAGCCGCTGCGCCAGAACTTCAACACGGCCATTACGTCGCTCTCCCACACGCTCGGCGCCGTCGCCAATGCCTCGGTGGAAATCGATCTCCATTCGAACGAGGTCAGCAGTGGCGCCAACGATCTGTCCCAGCGCACCGAACGTCAGGCTGCCTCGCTGGAAGAGACGGCTGCCGCGCTCGATGAGATCACCGTCAATGTGCAGAATGCCGCTGCCCGTTCAGAGGAGGCGCGCAAGGCCGCCGAGGAAGCCAAGAGCAGCGCCAGCCGCTCCGCCACGGTGATGGGTGAGGCCATCGACGCCATGGCGCGCATCGAGGATTCTTCCAACAAGATTTCCTCGATTATCGGTGTCATCGACGAGATTTCCTTCCAGACCAATCTTCTGGCGCTCAATGCCGGTGTTGAGGCTGCACGCGCCGGCGAGGCCGGCAAGGGGTTTGCCGTGGTGGCGCAGGAAGTGCGCGAACTTGCCCAGCGCGCGGCCAGTGCCGCCCGCGAGATCAAGGGACTGATTGCTCACTCCTCCGGCGAAGTGAAAAGCGGCGTGAAACTGGTCAGCGAGACCGGCGAGTCGTTGCGCAGCATCGAAAGCAGCATTCTTGTCGTCAATACGCAGATCCAGGCCATAGCCACCGCCGCCAGGGAACAGGCCATCGGGCTCGATGAGGTCAACGCCGCCGTCAACCAGATGGATCAGGTCACGCAGCAGAATGCCGCGATGGTCGAGGAAACGAATGCCGCAAGCGCCACGCTGGCCGGACAGGCCGAGCAGTTGCGCCGGTTGATCGAGCATTTCCACCTCGGCAATGACGCGCCGCAGCGCTCTGCCGGGCGACAGGAACCCGCAAGCGCGCCACCCCCGGTCCGTCCGGTCCGCCGCGCTGCAATTCCGGCAACGCAGGGCAATGCCGCGTTGAAACAGGAAAACTGGTCGGAATTCTGAGCCGGCTCATGATCGCTGTCATACCCGGTTTCGGCCGGGTATTTCCGTGTCTGCCGCTCATTTCGTTCAGAGAATGCCGGCCCAGAGGTCGGCGTGGCTTCCTGCATGGTTTTCCATGCCGGGTTTTGTCAGGCAGCCTTTCGGGGGAATGAAGCTGTCGATGCGCCGTTTCGGGCGTTCATGCCATGAAATGTTGAAGGCGAAATAGCGCGGAAAGAATTGCAGATGCGAGTAAGGCAGGTGGTCGTGCACCCACCAGGCCATCTTCTGCCAGTCGCCCGGCGCCTGAAACCGGTCCCAGAAGGAGGGCACGACAATGCAGGCCGTTGCCCCCATGCAGCCTTCCGCATCGCGCCTGTCCCAGATGTGCCCGGCGAAATCGTCGCGACCGCAATTATAGGCACTCTTGCCGGCCCGCATGAGGTCGTTGCCGAGATTGTTGATCGTGGCCGAGCGGTAGGCGGAGCGGATGGCGATGCGCCCGAAGGCGTCCTGCAACGGTTCCAGCAGGTCTTCGCAAAGCCGCGTTCCCGCGGCAATGGCCAGGTCGGGGTCGTCGGGAATATTGGCGATGCCGTGAATCACGGCGATTTCCGAATGCAGGAATTCGCGCAGGAAGAAGTTTTTCGAAAGCCGCGCCCTGCCCATCTCGGTGAGGGTCTGAACGGAGGTGGGCTTCTTCATGGGTCAGCCGCCGGTCAGGTGGAAGAAGGTCCAGACGGCGATGAGCGCGACGACCACGCCCAGCCAGATCAAACCCTTGCGCAGGGCGGGATTGGGTTTCTTTGGTTCCTTCGGCTTTGGCGGACGCTTGAACTCGACGACGTTGGACACGGGCTCTCCTCCTTCATTTCACGTGAATCGCTTCTTTCTCATACCACCCGAAGATTGCTGAAATCCTGCGGCTTTTCCACTTGTCGTTTCCGGGTAAAGACTCCGGTTGACTCTTTGGCGGAATGAGAACAAATAAAGAACATATGGCCGATCAAACGGTCGCATGTCCGTAAACCAACCGCAAACCCCAAGTGTTCATCCATGTGTTCACCCATGCCGGAACCCGTGCATCGTACCGTCATTTCCGAACTGCGCGAACGCATTGGCCGTCTTGAGGGCGGGCAGGGGTCGGCGCGCGGTGTCCTGCCCTTTGGTGTCGCCGAAATCGACCGGGCGCTGCCTGAAGGCGGGCTTGCGCGCGGCAGTCTGCATGAGGTGACAGGCGGTGGCAACGGTGCTGTGGATGGCGCGATTGCAGCGCTTTTTGCCGCCGGCATTGCGGCGCGCACGGCGGGGCCGGTGCTCTGGTGCCTCACCCGGCGCGATCTCTTTGCCCCGGCGCTGATGCAGGCGGGGCTTTCGCCCGACCGGCTGATCTGCGTGGAGGCGGGCGACGACAAGCAATTGCTTGCCTGTTTCGAGGAGGGGCTTCGCCATGGCGGCCTCGGCGCCGTCATCGCCGAAGTGGCGAAGCTCTCCATGGTCGCTTCGCGCCGGCTGCAACTGGCTGCCGAATCCTCCGGTGTCATCGCGCTTGCCATCCGCCGGTTCCGGCGGGTGGCGGAAGCGGCGGCCTTCGGCCAGCCCACCGCCGCCGTCACCCGCTGGCGGGTCTCGGCGCTGCCATCCGCACCGCTGCCGGTGCCGGGTGTGGGGCGGGCGCGCTGGCGGGTCGAACTCACCCGCTGCCGGGCAGGGGAAGGTGCCGTTTTCGAAGTGGAGGCTTGCGATGCAAAGGGTCGTCTCTCTGTTCCTGCCATTTTGGCCGGTGGACCGGCTGCGGCGCAGCCCGCACAGCGCCGCACCGCCTCCTGAGGTGCCGCTGGCGCTCGTCCATCGGGAGGGCGGACGGCGGGTGCTTTATGCCGTCGATCCCGCCGCCCGCCGTCTTGGCCTCGTGCGCGGCATGGCTGCGGCCAAGGCGCAGGCACTGGTGCCGGGCCTCACCCTTTTGCCCGCCGATCCTGCCGCCGATCGCGAAGGTCTGCACAGGCTGGCGCTCTGGGCGCTGCGCCACCTTTCGCCTGTCGTTGCCCTTGATCCGCCGGATGGGCTGTTGATCGAAACCAGCGGTGCCGACCATCTGCATGGCGGTGAGGCGGCCATGCTTGCCTTTCTCATCGACCGTTTTGCCGGGGCCGGCGTCACGGCTCGCGCGGTGGTGGCGCAAAGCCGGGGGGCTGCCCATGCCGCGGCCCGCTTCCTCGAAAGCGACAAGGCGGTCATTGCACCGGGCGCGGTGGAGACGCTGCTGAAACCCTTGCCGCTCAAGGCGCTCAGGCTGGCGCCGGCACTGGTGCGGGAGATGCGGATGCTCGGTTTCGAGCGGGTCTGCGACATTTTCCACGAACCGCGCGCGCCGCTGGCGCTGCGCTTCGGGCCGGAACCCGGTCGCCGGCTCGATCAGGCGCTCGGGCGCATCGGAGAACCCTTCGATCCCGTCCGCCCGCCCGATCCGGTCGAGGCGCGCCGTCTGTTCGGCGAACCCATCGGTGCTGCGGAAACCATTGCCCGCTACATTGCCAAACTCGTGGCCGTGCTTTGTCCGGCACTGGAAAGACGCGGGCTGGGTGCGCGCCGGCTCGATCTCCTGTTTCGCCGGGTGGATAGCGGCTTTCAGGCCATCCGCGTCGGCACGGCGACCCCGGTGCGCGATGAAAAGCGGCTGACGCGGCTTCTCTGCGAGAAGATCGAAACCGTCGATCCCGGCTTCGGCATCGAGGAAATGATCCTGACCGCCACGCTGGCCGAACCCTTCGTGGAAAAGCAGGCGGCCTCGTCGCTCTCGGGCGAGGTCGAAGCCGATCTTTCCGGCCTCGTCGACGTGCTGGCGAACCGGCTCGGGGCGGGGCGGCTCTATCGCTTCGCGCCGGTTGAAAGCGATGTGCCGGAGCGTTCTGTCCTGCGGGTGCCGCCGCTTGCGCCGGGTTCGCCCCCTACCTGGTCCGGCGAATGGCCGCGTCCCGCCCGGCTTCTGCCGCGTCCCGAACGCATTGAAACCATGGCGCTGTTGCCGGATCATCCACCGGTGTGGTTTTCCTGGCGCGGCGTTCGCCGGCGCATCCGCGCTGCCGATGGGCCGGAGCGCATTTTCGGCGAATGGTGGAAACGGGCGGCGGAACGGGCGGCGGTACGGGATTATTTCCGCGTCGAGGACGAGGCGGGCGAGCGGTTCTGGATTTTCCGCTCCGGTAATGGCGAGGACCCGGAAACCGGCAGTCATGACTGGTTCCTGCACGGGATTTTCGGATGAGCAACGCCCCTTACGCCGAACTTCAGGTCACCTCGCATTTCTCCTTCCTGCGCGGCGCTTCCTCCTGCGAGGCCCTGTTCGAACGCGCGCGCGACCTCGGTCTGCCCGCACTCGGCATTGCCGATCGCAATACGCTCGCCGGCATCGTGCGGGCGCATCAGGCCGCGAAGGAAACCGGTGTGCGCCTCGTGGTCGGTTGCCGGCTCGATCTGGCGGATGGCATGTCGGTGCTGGTCTATCCCATGGACCGGCCCGCCTATGCCCGGCTCTGCCGGCTGCTGTCGCTTGGCAAGGGGCGGGCGGGCAAGGGAAAATGCCTGCTGCATTTCGAAGATCTCGCCGCCTATGGCGAAGGCTTCATGGCCATCCTCGTGCCGGACCGGGCGGATGAGACGACACGGCTCCATCTTGCCCGCATGGCTGCCACGTTCGGCCCCCGCGCCTCCATGGCGCTCACGCTCCGGCGTCGCCCCAACGATCAGTTGCGCCTGCATGAACTGGCGGAGATGGCGGCGGAAGCCGGTGTCGCGCCGGTTGTCACCAATGATGTGCTCTATGCCGATCCCTCGCAGCGTATGCTGCAGGATGTCGTTACCTGCATCCGCCATACCACCACCATCGATGCCGCCGGTTTTCGTCGCGAGCGCCATGCTGACCGCTATTTGAAGCCGCCGGAAGAAATGCAGCGGCTCTTTCCCCGCTATCCGCAAGCGCTCGCCCGCTCGGTGGAGATCCTGCAACGCTGCCGTTTCTCGATGGATGAACTGGCCTATCAATATCCGGAGGAAAAGCTCTTTCCCGATCTTTCCCCGCAGGAGGCGCTGGAAAAGCTCGTGGCCCAAGGCGTGCCGTGGCGCTATCCGCAGGGCGTCCCGGAAAAGGTCCGGGCAGCCCTTGCCCATGAGCTGGCCCTCATTCGCAAGCTTCAATATGCGCCCTATTTCCTCACCGTGAATTCCATCGTGCGCTATGCGAAATCGCGCGACATTCTCTGTCAGGGGCGCGGTTCCGCGGCCAATTCCGCCGTGTGCTACGTGCTCGGCATCACTGCCATCGATCCCGCCGAAAGCAGTCTGCTGTTCGAGCGGTTCGTTTCGGAAGACCGGCGCGAGCCGCCGGATATCGACGTGGATTTCGAGCACCAGCGTCGGGAGGAGGTCATCCAGTGGATCTACGAAACCTATGGCCGCGAACGCGCCGCGCTGTGCGCCACCGTCACCCGTTACCGCGCCAAGGGCGCGCTGCGTGATGTCGGCAAGGCGCTCGGCCTGCCGGAGGATGTGATCCGGCAATTGTCGTCGCAGATGTGGGGCTGGTCCTCGAAACTCGGGGAGGCCGAAGCGAAGGAAAGCGGCCTCAACCTGGCCGATCCGCGTATTGCGCTGACGCTGGAGCTGGCAGGCCAGTTGGCGGGGGCGCCGCGCCACCTGTCGCAGCATCCGGGTGGCTTCGTGCTCACCCGCGACCGGCTGGATGAACTCGTGCCCATCGAGCCCGCCGCCATGGCCGGCCGGCAGGTCATCGAATGGGACAAGGACGATATCGATATCCTGAAATTCATGAAGGTGGATGTGCTGGCGCTCGGCATGCTCTCCTGCATGAAGCGCGGCTTCGATCTTCTGGCCGCGCACAAGGGCGTGGCCATGGATCTTGCCGCCATTCCGCAGGACGACCAGCCGACCTATGCGATGATCCGCAAGGCCGATACGATCGGCGTGTTCCAGATCGAAAGCCGGGCGCAGATGTCGATGCTGCCGCGCCTCAAACCCCGGATATTCTACGATCTCGTCATTCAGGTTGCCATCGTGCGGCCCGGCCCCATTCAGGGCGATATGGTGCATCCCTATCTGCGCCGGCGCGACGGGCGGGAAAAGCCGGATTATCCCAAGCCGGAATTCGCGGAGGTGCTGAGGCGCACGCTCGGCGTGCCGATCTTTCAGGAACAGGCCATGCAGGTGGCGATTGCCTGTGCCGGTTTCACCGCCAATGAGGCCGATCAGCTTCGTCGCGCCATGGCCACCTTCAAGAATGTCGGTACGATCCAGGCCTTCCATGACAAGATGGTCGGCGGCATGGTGAAGAACGGTTATGCGGAAGAATTTGCCGAACGTACCTTCAGGCAGTTGGAAGGTTTCGGCTCCTACGGCTTTCCCGAGAGCCATGCGGCCTCCTTCGCCAAGATCGCCTATGCCTCCTCCTGGCTCAAATGCCATCACCCGGATGTGTTCTGTGCGGCCCTTCTCAATGCCCAGCCTATGGGCTTCTACGCGCCTGCCCAGATCGTGCGCGATGCGCAGACGCACGGGGTGGAGGTACGCCCGGTTTCAATCAACAAAAGCCGCTGGGATTGCACGCTGGAACCGTCGTCGAAGGGGGGCGGGCTCTTCGCCGTGCGGCTGGGATTGCGCATGGTCCGGGGGCTTGCGAATGAGGCCGCCGCCGCTCTCGTCAACGCCCGCATCACCGGCCCCTATCGCTCCATCGACGATCTCTGGCGGCGGGTGCGGCTTTCCTCCGGCGCCATGGAGGCTCTCGCCAGTGCCGATGCCTTCCAGCCGGACTTCGGTCTTTCCCGACGCGCAGCGCTCTGGGCGCTGAAGGGGTTGCGGGATGAGCCGCTGCCGCTCTTTGCCGCCGCAACCGAACGGGAGGCCTCCGCTTTTCCCGAGCAGGACGAGCCGGAGATTGCGCTGCGCCCGATGACGGCGGGCGGCGAGGTGGTGGAGGATTACGGTCATGTCGGGCTCACACTGCGCGCCCATCCGCTCTCCTTCCTGCGGGAAGACCTGCGCCAGCGACGTTTCGTTCCTTGCGGGGATGCCGTTGCCAGTCCCGACCGTCGCTGGGTGAAGACGGCGGGCCTCGTTCTGGTGCGCCAGCGTCCTGGCTCGGCCAAGGGGGTGATTTTCGTCACCATCGAGGATGAAACCGGCATCGCCAATCTCGTGGTCTGGCCGAAGATTTTCGACCGGTTCCGCCGCATCGTGCTGGGCTCTGGCATGCTCGGCGTGTCCGGCCGCCTCCAGCGGGAAGGCGAGGTGGTCCACATCGTCGCCCGCGAACTCTTCGATCTCTCTGCCGATCTCTTGAGTGTCGGCCAGCGCGACACGCCCTTCCGCCAGCCCTTCGCCCGCGCCGATGAATTCCGCAACGGCCCGCCGCGCGACGATCCGCGCGGTCTTTCCAGACACCCGCGGCCTGCGGTACCTGTGCCGGAAGAAGCGATCCGCATCCGCTCGCGTGATTTTCACTAGATCATGATGGGTGCGGGATTTCAGGCGAAAACCGCACCCACTTTCGCCATCCCGCTTTAGGTGGCTTCTCGGCCACACCCACCGTCCGAACCTTGTTTTTGTCATGGGGCGCGCTATGGTCTGGACCAAAGTCAATTTGTATGCCCGGCCCTGTGGTCGGCCAGCCGCCGGATTTTCCATGACAGAACCGAAGATGACTGCGCGCCGCACCGCCGCCCTTGGCGCGCTCCTCACGGCCATTGGCCCGCTGTCGATGACGATCTATGCGCCCGCCATGCCGGAACTGGTGAAGGTGTTTTCCTCCACCGATGGCGCGATCAAGGCGAGCCTTTCGGTCTATTTCGGCGGTTTCGCGCTGGCGCAGCTTGTGGCGGGGGCCATGGCAGATGGTTTCGGGCGTCGCCCGGCCAGTCTGGCCTTTCTGTCCATCTATCTGGCCGGCGCGCTCATGGCCTGTTTTGCCCCTTCGGCGGAATGGCTGCTGGCCGGCCGGCTGGTGCAGGGCATTGGCGCCTCTGTCGGCATCACGGTGGCGCGGGCGGTAGTGCGCGATCAGTTTTCCGGCATGGAAGCGGCGCGGATCATGAACCTCATCGGCATCATGCTGGGCATCGGCCCGGCGGCGGGGCCGGTGGTCGGCGGGTTGACGCTGCAATATTTCGGCTGGCAGGCGGTGTTTCTTGTCATGGTCGCGCTTGGCCTCATCGCTGCCCTTGCCGTGTTTCTCATGCCGGAAACCAGCGTGCCGGATCGCGCCCATGCCCGGCCCGGCCGCATGCTGTCCACCTATGCGGCGCTTGCCGTCGATCCGCGCTTCGTGCTGCCTGCGGTGGTGGTTGGCGGTTCGGTCGGCGCGCTTTATACCCAGGCCACGATGCTGCCGTTCATTCTCATCGACATGGCGGGCCTCACGCCGGCGCAATACGGTTTTGCCATGCTCATGCAGACCGGTTTCTATTTCATCGGCTCGGTCACGCTGCGCTTCCTGTCGCCGCGTCTCGGGGGGCATGGTTCGGTGGTTGCAGGGCTTGTCTGCTGCGGTCTCGGCGGCACGATGATGGTCTTCCTCGCCCGTCTTGCCGAACCGACGCTGCTTTCCGTCATGGTGCCGATCTCGTTCACCACGTTCGGCATCGCGCTGCTCACGCCGCATATCATCACCGTGGCGCTTGCACCCTTCGCCACCGTCGCCGGCTCGGCTTCGGCCATGATGGGCTTTATCCAGATGGGGGCGGGCTTTGCCATGGGGCTTGCCGGTGCCCTGTTTGCCTCGCCGCTTCTGGCCTATGGCACGCTGCTGCCTGCCATGCAGGCCACCGCGATCCTCTCCTATGTCGTCTATCTGAAATTCTTTCCCGCCCGCGCGATCTGACGAAAAAAGCCGCTCCGGGAAACCGGAGCGGCCTTTGCAATCGTTCGAACGCGGGTTCGATCAGTGCTTCTGGTCGCGCTTGGCGAGCGTGCGCAGGCGCAGGGCGTTGAGCTTGATGAAGCCGGCAGCGTCCTTCTGGTCGTAGGCGCCGTGGTCGTCCTCGAAGGTAACGAGCGAGTCGGAATAGAGCGACTTCGCGGATTCGCGGCCTTCGACGATGACGTTGCCCTTGTAGAGCTTCAGCGTCACTTCGCCTTCGACATCCTTCTGGCTCTGGTCGATGGCAGCCTGAAGCATGTAGCGCTCCGGCGAGAACCAGAAGCCGTAATAGATGAGTTCCGCATAACGCGGCATCAGGTCGTCCTTGAGGTGGGCTGCACCGCGGTCGAGCGTGATGGATTCAATGGCGCGGTGGGCCGTCAGCAGGATGGTGCCGCCGGGGGTTTCGTAGACGCCGCGGCTCTTCATGCCGACGAAGCGGTTTTCCACGAGGTCGAGGCGGCCAATACCGTTGTCGCGACCGTAATCGTTGAGCTTGGCGAGCAGGGTGGCCGGGCTCAGGCGCACGCCGTTGATGGAAACGGCGTCACCCTTTTCAAAGCCGATCTTGATGATCGTGGGCTTGTCCGGAGCGGCTTCCGGAGAAATGGTGCGCATGTGCACATATTCCGGAGCCGGATGGGCCGGATCTTCCAGAACCTTGCCCTCGGAAGAAGAGTGCAGCAGGTTGGCGTCGACGGAGAAGGGGGCTTCGCCCTTCTTGTCCTTGGCCACCGGGATCTGGTTCTTCTCGGCGAAGTCAATGAGGTCGGTACGGCTCTTGAACGACCATTCGCGCCAGGGGGCGATGATCTTGATGTCGGGGTTCAGCGCATAGGCCGAAAGCTCGAAGCGAACCTGGTCGTTGCCCTTGCCGGTGGCGCCATGGGCGATGGCGTCGGCGCCGGTTTCGCGGGCGATCTCGATCAGGCGCTTGGAAATCAGCGGCCGGGCAATCGAGGTGCCGAGCAGGTAGACGCCTTCATAGACGGCATTGGCGCGGAACATCGGGAAGACGAAATCGCGCACGAATTCCTCGCGCACGTCCTCGATGTAGATTTCCTTGATGCCCAGCATCTCGGCCTTCTTGCGGGCCGGTTCGAGTTCTTCACCCTGGCCGAGATCGGCGGTGAAGGTCACGACTTCGGCACCGAGTTCGGTCTGGAGCCACTTCAGGATGATCGAGGTGTCGAGGCCGCCCGAATAGGCCAGCACGACTTTCTTTACGTCTTTGGGGAGAGCCATGGTCAAAACGTCCGTTTGCATGCGGCGGCTTGAAGCCCGGTCATCGGGGCCGCCATTTCCGGCTGTCTCATTAGCGGGATTGTGACCGCCTGCCAAGGAAAACCGCGCGGCATTTCAGCGCAAGCGATGCCTTTTCAGGTCGCCGTCGGGCGTGACAGCACGTAGGCCGCACCCGCCAGCATGAAGCCGGCGACGAGGGTGGCGAGGACGAGCGAGGGATGGGCGGTCAGGAGAAACAGCGGAAAGCTCACCGACATCATGGAGACCGAGAGGATTTTCGCCCGCTTCGGAATGGCGCCCTTCTCCCGCCAGGCCCGCAGGGCCGGGCCGAAATGCGCGTGGTCCAGCAGGTAGCGCTCGAACCGTTCGGAAGAACGGGCAAAGCACCAGGCCGCAACAATCAGGAACGGTGTCGTCGGCAGGCCGGGCAGCACCACACCCACCGCGCCGATGGCAACCATCAGCCAGCCGAAGGTGAGATATGTCCATCGCAACAGCGGGTTCATGGTCATGATCCTACTCCATCCGAAACGATTTCCCTAACGCAATGTGGTCGGGCGGGTTCCCTCTCCCCGCCGGGGAGAGGGACAGGGTGAGGGGGATCACCCCGCGTATTGTGCCTTCAACGCCTCGAACTTCGTCAGTTGCGCTGCACCCAGTTCGCGGGCCGCGTCGCGTCGCACGAAGATCTTGAACATGGCCGCACCGTCGGCGTTCATGAACCAGATGGAACAGGAACGACGACCGTGGAAGGGCCGGTCGATAAAGGCGATGGAGCGGCAGTTGGCTTTCTTGATGTGACCACCGATCGGGCTGTCGCCGTGGATGTTGAACCAGCCATGGCCTTCGGAGCCTTCCGGCAGGCTGCCCGTGACTTCGGCGACGATATCGGCGGTGTGGACGATCAGCAGAACGTCACCCCAGCCGGTCATCTCGCTCCAGATCGCGGCAAACTCCTCCGCCGGCACCACGGTCGCGGCGCCTTTGGGCAACAGTGCCAGAATCTCGGCAGGCGTCACATCGGCGGCGGCGGCGATGGCTTCCACCACCCCATCCGGCTTTTCGGCCAGTGCCTGTTCGGCGCGGGTCTTGCGGTCTTCGGCGGCAGGTGCGCTCACTCGGCGGCTTCCTTCTTCGCTTCCGGCGCATCGTGAATGAACACGTCGAAGCCTTCGAACTGCGGCGGACCGAGATACTCTACCTTGCCACGGCTGTCGCCGGCTTTGGCATGGGCGGCGCGGAACTGTTCCGACTGGGTCCAGGCCTTGAAGTCCTCATAGCTTTCCCAGACCGTGTGGGAGGCATAGAGCGTGTGATCCTCTGCCTTCGGACCCTTCAGCATGTGAAATTCGATATAGCCCTTCATCTCGTTCAGCCGGCGTTCGCGGCTTTTCCAGATGCCTTCGAAGGCTTCTTCGGACCCCGGAGCGATCCGGAAACGGTTCATGGCGATGTACATGCGCATTGTCCTCTCGTTGGTCGGGCGACCTCGCCGCCCGTCTTCCCGCTTGCCTTATTATTTAAAGATGTCTATTTCAGTCAAGTTAAATCGGGCCGCTTCATCCGGCCTGTTTTCCGGCCCTTTTCGTGAGGAAATGCGTATGATCTTCCCCGGTTCCCTGCTGCGTCCGCTGGCCGCGGCCCTTGTTTTCACCGCCCTGCCGGCCCTGGCCGCGGAGCATTATCCGCAGGCGCAGCGCATCGTCTCGGTGGGGGGAACGGTCACGGAAATCCTCTATGCGCTGGGAGCGGGTGATCGCATCGTGGCGCGCGACAGCACCAGCTACTACCCGGCGGAAGCCAACGCCAAGCCGGATGTGGGCTATATGCGTGCGCTCTCGCCTGAAGGCATTTTCGCGCAGAAGCCGGATCTCATTCTCGCGGAGGACGGTGCCGGTCCTGCCGATGCGATTGCGGTTCTGAAAGCCGGTCAGGTGCCCTTCGTGATGGTGGATACGCCGCCATCGGGCGATGCCATCGCGCAGAAGATCCGCGATACCGGCGCCGCCATCGGCCTCGATGACAGGGCCAATGCACTGGCCTTGGATGTGGCGGCGGCGCTCGAAAAACTGAAGGCCGAGATCGCCACCATCGAACCTGCTGAAAAGAAACGCGTGCTGTTCGTGCTGTCGCTCGCCAATGGCCGCGTCATGGCCGCCGGCAAGGATACGGAAGCCGGCGCGCTGATCGAAATGGCCGGCGGCATCAACGCGGCCGGTGAAATTTCCGGCTACAAGCCGCTGTCGGATGAGGCGGTGATCGCCGGCAAGCCCGATCTGGTTCTCGTCATGAACACGGGTCAGCATCAGATGACCGCCGAACAGGTCTTTGCCGTTCCCGCCCTCGCCGCGACGCCTGCCGCCGCGCAAAAGGCGCTTCTCACCATGGATGGGCTCTATCTCGTCGGCTTCGGCCCGCGCACGCCCGCTGCCGCGCGCGATCTGGCCGCCGCTCTTTATCCGGAAAAGGTGAAGCCGTGAGCGTCGATGCCGTGGCAGGCGCGGGCCACCGCGACACCGGCGACCGCACGCGCCGCGCCGCGCTCGTCATCGCGGCGCTGGCCGTGCTGCTTGCCGCCGCCATCCTAGTTTCCCTCACCACCGGGCCGACCGCCGTCGGTTTCCGCGATCTCGTCGCCTATGTCACGGGCGGGGCCGATGCCATGGCGGCGCAGGATCGGGTTATTCTTGAATCCGTGCGCCTGCCGCGCACCCTGCTCGGGTTGTTGGCCGGGGCGGGGCTTGCCGTGTCCGGCGCCATGATGCAAGGCCTGTTCCGCAATCCGCTGGCCGATCCCGGCATTGTCGGCGTCACGTCCGGAGCCGCGCTCGCCGCCGTCGTTGCCATCGTGCTCGGCGGTTCGGTTCTGGCGCCGGTCGCGGCCTTGTTCGGGCCTTGGTTCCTGCCCGGTTTCGCCTTTGCAGGCGGGCTTATCAACACGCTTTTGCTGTATGCCATCGCCACGGAAAAGGGAGAGACCTCCACCACCATGCTGGTGCTGGCCGGCATCGCCATTGCCGCACTCACGGGTGCTGCCACCGGCCTTCTCATCTTCATGGCCGATGACCGGGCGCTACGCGACATCACCTTCTGGTCGCTCGGTTCGCTGGGCGGGGCCACCTATGCAAAAATTCTCTCCATCCTGCCCTTCATCGCCGTGGTGCTGGCGCTCATGCCCTTTCTGGCGCGTGGCTTGGATGCGTTGATCCTCGGTGACGCCGCCGCCTTTCATATGGGTATTCCCGTGCAGCGGGTGAAGCGCATTGCCATTCTGGCTGTTGCCGCCGCCTGCGGTGCAACGGTCGCCGCCGCGGGTTCCATCGGTTTTGTCGGCATCATCGTGCCGCATCTCCTGCGTCTGGCCATGGGTCCGTCGCATCGTTTCCTGTTGCCGGGCTCGGCGCTTGGCGGGGCCGCGCTCCTCATTCTGGCCGACAGCATCGCCCGCACGGTGGCCTCACCTGCCGAACTGCCCATCGGCATCGTCACCGCGCTCATCGGCACGCCGGTGTTTCTGTTCCTGCTGCTCGGGCGCAACGGCAGTTCCGGCCTGAGGGGGCTCTGATGATTTCGGCACATGAACTCACCTTCATTCGTGGCGGTCGCCCCCTTGTGGATGCGGTTAATCTGGAATTGAAGCCCGCGACCATGACCGTGGTCATCGGTCCGAACGGTGCGGGCAAATCGACCCTGCTCAAGCTTATGACCGGTGAAATCCGGCCGGATGGCGGTTCCGTGGTTCTGGATGGCGCGGATATCACCATGCTCTCGGCCCGTGAACTCGCCGCCCGCCGCGCCGTGCTGCCGCAATCGCTGGCGCTTTCCTTTCCTTTCACGGCGCTCGAAATCGTCCGCATGGGGGCAATCGCGCACGGTTCGCTGACGCCGGAGCGCGATGCCCGCGCCGCGCTCCACCGCGTCGGTCTCGCCGGTTTCGAAGGCCGCTCCTATCAGGCGCTTTCGGGTGGCGAACAGCAGCGCGTGCAGTTTGCCCGTGTGCTGGCGCAGGCGCCGCAACCGGTGGAAAACGGCGTGGCCAAGGCGCTCTTCCTCGATGAACCGACCTCGAGCCTCGATATCGGCCACCAGATCGCCGTTCTCGAAATCGCCCGCGATTTCGCCCGCGCCGGTGGTGCCGTGCTTGCCATCCTGCACGATCTCAACCTCGCCGCCGAATTTGCCGACCGGCTTGTGGTGCTGCATCGGGGCCGGGTCGTCGCCAGTGGCACGCCAGCCGAAACCCTGTCCGACCGCACGATTTCCGAGGTCTACGGCATTTCCGGCGCAGTCGGTCGTGTGCCGCCTGCGCATATCCCCTTTGTCTTGCCGCAGGCCCGCCACGGATAGGTTTCAAACCTGCCTTGCACTCTCGTCGGTTTTGCCTAGATTTGCCGCACACGTTTTGCGCAGGAGGAGAAAGCATGGCGGATCAGGCAGCGATTGCGACCCCGGAACCGGTTCTGGGGGAAAAGGCAGGCTCGGCGGGGCTCATCCGTCTCAATCGTCCCAAGGCGCTGAATAGCCTGAACCTGCCGATGGTGCGGCTGATGCAGGGCCTGCTCGATGCCTATGCGGGCGATGACAGCGTTGGCAGCGTCATCGTTTCCGGGGAAGGGGAGCGCGGCCTGTGTGCCGGTGGCGACATCCGCGCCATGCATGATAGCGGCAAGGCCGACGGGCAGGAGGCCAAGGATTTCTGGCGGGAGGAATTCCGCATGGATCATTTCATCGCCCACTATCCAAAGCCCTATGTGGCGATCATGGACGGCATCGTCATGGGCGGCGGGGCCGGCATTTCCGTGCATGGCAGCCATCGCATCGTCACCGAGCGCACCCGCCTTGCCATGCCGGAAACCGGCATCGGCTATTTCCCGGATGTCGGCGCAAGCTGGTTCCTGCCGCGCCTGTCCGGCCGGGTGGGCTACTGGATGGGCCTGACGGGCCACGAGATCGGTGCGGCGGATGCGCTGGCCTGCGGTCTTGCGGATTATTGCGTGCCCTCCGCCAGCCTTATTCTGGTTACGGAAGCGCTTGCCTCCCTGCCGACCGGCGCGACGGCGGCAGATGTCGGTAGTGTCATCGAGCGCTTCGCGATCACGCCTGCCACCGGCCCGCTCGCCGCCAATCGCGACCTGATCGACCGCATCTTCGCGCTCCAGACCATGGAAGAGATCGTTGCGGCGCTGACGCAGGAAGATGACGATTTCGCCCGCGAAACGCTCGGCCTTCTCGCCAAGCGGTCGCCGCGCAGCCTGAAACTTTCCTTGCGGCTGCTCCAGCTTGGCGAGGCGAGCGACAGTCTCGCCGAATGCCTCGAACGGGAATATGCAGCCGGCATCGGCATGCTTGCCAATCCGGATTTTTACGAGGGCGTGCGCGCCGCCGTCATCGACAAGGATCGCAATCCGAAATGGAACCCGGCCATGCTTGCTGGCGTCAGCGAGGATGATCTCGCGCCCTTCTTCCCCAAGGGGCATCCGCCGGTCTTCCCGGAACATCGACTGTAAGGGCAGGGCAGGCCGCGGGGGCGTCCCCTCGGCCTCAATCCACGATGCGATAGGGCACGGTGCGGCGAATGTCGTGCTGCACCACAAGCTTGCGTTTCAGCGGCGGCACGGCGCGCTGCACGCAGCTCGTGCGTTCGCAGATGCGGCAGGAAATGCCGATCGGGTCGAAGGCGCGGCGATTGTCGAGATCGAGATCGTCGGCATAGATGAACTCGCCGGCATAGGAAATCTCGCAGCCGAGCGAGATGGCGTAGCGCGGCTGGGCGTTGCGGAAGCCGCCGCCCAGCGAAACCTGGGTGGCGAGGCAGAGATAGCGCACACCGTCCGGCGTTTCGGCAAGCTGGCGAATGATGCGGCCCGGCATTTCGAAGGCCTGATGCACGTTCCACAGCGGGCAGGCCGCGCCGAAGCGGGCAAATTGCAGCTTGGCGGCGGAGTGGCGCTTGGTGATGTTGCCGGCGCGGTCGATCCGGGCGAAGAAGATCGGCACGCCCTTCAGCCCCGGGCGCTGCAGCGTCGAAAGCCTGTGGCACACCTGTTCCAGACTGGCGCCGAAACGGGCGGTCAACAGTTCCAGATCGTGGCGTAACTCCCGCGCTGCCTTGAGAAAGGCCTGGTAGGGCATCATCAGCGCTCCGGCATAATAGTTCTGCAGGCCCATGCGGCAGATTTCGAAGGCCTCGTCGCTGCGGAAGCCGGCATTGGCGACGATAGCGTCGATCAGGTCGCCGGCGTTCAACTGGGCGATCAACAATGCGATCTGGAAGGCGCGCGTCGGCGCCGGGGCGTAAGCGTTGAGGGCCAGAATGCGTGTGGCCGGGTCGTAACGGCGAATGAAGTCGGCCTCGGGGTCGGCGGTCACGACGCGCACCCGGTAGCGCTTCTCAAGAAACTGCGTCAGCGCAATCTGGCTGTCGAAGCCCTTGAGGTTCAGTTCGCCGGCCAGCCGCTCGGCGGCGAGATCGATCTCGTGGATGTAGTTGTCGACGAAGTGGAAGAAGTCGCGCACCTCTTCGTAGGGCGTAGTTTCCGTCGTTGCCAGCGCCCCGGTCATCGAATGGTCGAAGCTCGCAAGCTGCTCGGAATTGCGCCGATAGGCCTGGTGACAGGTAATCAGCGCATGCGCCAGACCCGGCGCATTCTGGGTCACGAGCTTCAGTTCCTGAAGGCTTGGCGAGTAATGTTCGAACAGCGGATCGGCCAGAGCCTCCGAAAGCGCGGAGAGCAGGCGGTCGCCCTCACCCGACGAAAGTTCAGCAATGTCGATGGCGAACTTTTCCGCAAGGGCCAGAAGCACCGCGGCGGAGACCGGGCGCTGGTTGTTTTCGATCTGGTTCAGATAGGAGGCGGAAATCCCTATGCGCTGGGCGAACTGGGCCTGTGTGGCCTTGTTTGCTTCCCGCAGTTCACGAACTTTCCGGCCAATGAAAAGCTTACCGATTGCCATGTTCGCAACTTTGCAATTTACTCATTGCAGTTTTGTTATCTCCACATTCGCACATCATCAAGCGTTTTTTTCAACCGGGATCGTCGCTAGACGAAGACCCGCGTAGCCTTTTGAAATAAGGCAATTCAGTTCCAAAGGGAGGAGAGTTAAGAGATGCGCGCGATTCTCGAACAGGTTGAGGCGCGGCGCGCCCAGGCTCGGCTCGGAGGCGGTCAACGCCGCATCGACGCCCAGCACGCCAAGGGCAAGCTGACCGCTCGCGAGCGTATCGAGGTTCTCCTCGATGAAGGCTCCTTCGAAGAGTATGACATGTACGTGTCGCACCGCTGCACCGAATTCGGCATGGCCGAGCAGAAGGTGCCGGGCGATGGCGTCGTCACCGGTTGGGGCACGATCAACGGTCGCCAGGTCTACGTCTTTTCGCAGGACTTCACGGTTCTTGGCGGTTCGCTCTCCGAAACCCACGCCCAGAAGATCTGCAAGATCATGGATATGGCCGTCAAGAACGGCGCGCCGGTCATTGGTCTGAACGATTCGGGCGGCGCCCGCATCCAGGAAGGCGTCGATTCGCTCGCCGGTTACGCCGAAGTGTTCAAGCGCAACGTCGATGCCTCGGGCGTCGTGCCGCAGATCTCCGTCATCATGGGCCCCTGCGCCGGTGGTGCTGTGTATTCGCCGGCCATGACCGACTTCATCTTCATGGTGCGCGACAGTTCCTACATGTTCGTGACCGGTCCGGACGTCGTGAAGACGGTGACCAACGAAATCGTCACGGCTGAAGAGCTGGGCGGTGCGACCACCCACACCAAGAAGTCCTCCGTGGCCGATGGCGCCTACGAGAACGACATCGAGGCGCTGGAGCAGGTTCGCCTGCTGTTCGACTTCCTGCCGCTCAACAACCGCGAAAAGCCGCCGATCCGTCCGTTCCACGACAATCCGGCCCGCTATGAAGAGCAGCTCAACTCGCTGATCCCGGATTCGTCCACGAAGCCCTACGACATGAAGGAGCTGATCCTGGCTCTTGCCGACGAAGGCGACTTCTTCGAAATCCAGGAAGCCTTCGCGAAGAACATCATCACCGGCTTCATCCGCATGGAAGGCCAGTCGGTCGGCGTCGTCGCCAACCAGCCGCTGGTTCTGGCTGGCTGCCTCGACATCGACTCCTCGCGCAAGGCTGCCCGCTTCGTGCGCTTCTGCGATGCCTTCAACATTCCGATCCTGACGCTGGTCGACGTTCCCGGCTTCCTGCCCGGCACGGCACAGGAATATGGCGGCGTCATCAAGCACGGCGCAAAGCTGCTGTTCGCCTATTCGCAGGCGACGGTTCCGATGGTCACGCTCATCACCCGCAAGGCCTATGGCGGCGCGTATGACGTGATGGCCTCCAAGCACATCGGCGCGGACATCAACTACGCCTGGCCGACGGCTGAAATCGCCGTCATGGGCGCCAAGGGTGCAACGGAAATCCTCTATCGCTCGGAACTGGGCGATGCGGAAAAGATTGCCGCCCGCACCAAGGAATATGAAGAACGCTTTGCCAACCCCTTCGTGGCGGCGGAACGCGGCTTCATCGATGAAGTCATCATGCCCTTCGGCTCCCGCAAGCGCATCGCCCGGGCGTTCGCATCGCTGCGCAACAAGCGCACCGATACGCTTTGGAAGAAGCACGACACGATTCCGCTGTGAGGGGGGAGAGAAGCAAATGTCTATCAAGAAGATCCTGATCGCCAACCGAGGCGAAATCGCCTGCCGCGTCATCAAGACGGCGAAGAAGATGGGCATCAAGACGGTGGCTGTCTATTCCGACGCCGACCGCGATGCGCTGCACGTCAAGATGGCTGACGAGGCCGTTCACATCGGTCCGGCACCGTCCAACCAGTCCTATATCGTGATCGACAAGATCATGGACGCCATCCGCCAGACGGGTGCCGATGCGGTTCATCCCGGCTACGGCTTCCTGTCGGAAAACCCGCTCTTTGCAGCGGCGCTGGAAAAGGAAGGCGTCACCTTCATCGGCCCGCCGGTCAACGCCGTCGAAGCCATGGGTGACAAGATCACCTCGAAGAAGCTCGCTGCCGAAGCCGGCGTTTCCACCGTTCCGGGCCATATGGGCCTGATCGAGGATGCCGACGAAGCGGTGAAGATTTCCGATCAGATCGGTTACCCGGTCATGATCAAGGCATCTGCCGGCGGCGGCGGCAAGGGCATGCGCATCGCCTGGAACCCGCAGGAAGCCCGCGAAGGCTTCCAGGCTTCCAAGAACGAAGCCAAGAACTCCTTCGGCGACGACCGTATCTTCATCGAGAAGTTCGTCACCGAGCCGCGCCACATCGAAATTCAGGTTCTCGGCGATAAGCACGGCACCGTGCTTTACCTCGGCGAACGTGAATGCTCGATCCAGCGCCGTAACCAGAAGGTCATCGAAGAGGCTCCGTCCCCCTTCCTCGACGAAGCCACCCGCAAGGCCATGGGCGAACAGGCTGTCGCTCTCGCCAAGGCCGTCGGTTACCACTCGGCCGGTACGGTGGAATTCATCGTCGATGGCAAGGAGAAGAAGTTCTACTTCCTCGAAATGAACACCCGCCTTCAGGTGGAACACCCGGTCACGGAACTCATCACCGGTCTCGACCTCGTCGAGCAGATGATCCGCGTCGCCGGTGGCGAAAAGCTTTCCTTCGGCCAGTCTGATGTGAAGCGGAACGGCTGGGCCGTCGAAAGCCGCCTCTACGCCGAAGACCCCTACCGCAACTTCCTGCCGTCCATCGGTCGCCTGACGCGTTATCGTCCACCGGCAGAAGGCACGAAGGCCGACGGTACGGTCGTCCGTAACGATACGGGCGTCTTCGAAGGCGGCGAAATCTCGATGTATTACGACCCGATGGTCGCCAAGCTCTGCACCTGGGCTCCGACGCGTATCGAAGCGATCGACGCCATGAGTGCAGCACTGGACGATTTCGAAGTCGAAGGCATCGGCCACAACCTGCCGTTCCTGTCTGCTGTGATGGAACACGAGCGCTTCCGCGATGGTCGTCTCACGACCGCCTTCATCGCCGAAGAGTTCCCGGAAGGCTTTACCGGCGTGGCGGCGGATGCCGATCAGGCCCGCAAGCTGGCCGCGATTGCCGCCATCATCAATCAGACGCTCCAAGCGCGTGCGGTGCAGATCACCGGTACGATGGACAACCATCGCCGTGTCGTCCGCAACGATTGGGTGGCCACCATTGCCGGTCATTCCTTCGCGCTGGAACTCGGCACCTCCGCCGATGGCGCCTTCGTGAAGTTCGCCGATGGCGCGGTTTCGCCGGTCAATGGCGGTTGGGTTCCCGGTCAGACCCATGCGACCTTCGTGGTCGATGGCCTGACGATGGGCGTCAAGGTCAACCTGTCGGGCACGGGCATCCGCCTGCGCTGGCGCGGTATCGATGCGGTCGCCCGCGTCCGTTCGCCGCGCGCTGCACAGCTTGCCCTGCTGATGCCGGAAAAGGCACCGCCGGATACCTCGAAGATGCTGCTTTGCCCGATGCCGGGCGTGGTGACGAACATCCTCGTCAATGTCGGCGATCAGGTCGAGTCCGGTCAGGCGCTGGCCACCGTCGAAGCCATGAAGATGGAAAACACGTTGCGCGCCGAAAAGCGCGCCATCGTCAAGTCCATCCCCGTCAAGGCAGGCCAGAGCCTCGCCGTCGACGAAGTCATCATGGACTTCGAATAAAAAACTCGAAAACGGGCGGAATTTTTCTGCCCGTTTTCCCCCATCTTCCGGCCCGTGTCATCATGGTGCCGTTCCGTATCGGAGACACCGCGAGGCGTCGCGGCGAAGCGGAACCGGCGCCCGAGACGGTGAAAAGACGCAGCAGCCGGATCGGGGGCGTGCAGGACATGCCTTCAGCCGCCATGGCCTTCGGGCAGGGCGGGCATATCCCTAAAGGATATGTGAAGCGGGCGGCGACGGGCGCAACACCGTCGTCCCTTGAAACCGGGCAGCACAAACATCCCGCCAACGGGAGTTGTCCGATGCGTTACCGGGTGGAGCCGGTATCTGCCCGTGGAAGCGAAGTCATGCTCAGGTGCGCAAAAACCGCTGAACGGGGCGCTGGAAGGCGCTACATTTTTTAAATTCTACGAGGCGTTTCCTGCGCCCCGTCCGAACAGGCCGCAGCAGCCCTGCGGAACAACAAGGTCAAAACCACGGTGTCCGGCATCCGGCGCGCGTGGGCAAAGCCGTATGAGGAGAGAAGCATGTCGGGGGAAAAGACAGTCGCTGACTGGAAGGCACTGGCCGAGAAGGAACTCAAGCGTCCGGCTGATACGCTCATCTGGCGCACGCCGGAAGGCATCGACGTGAAGCCGCTTTATACGGCGGACGATCTGGAAGGTGTGGGCCATCTCGGCACGCTGCCGGGCTTCGATCCCTTCATCCGCGGCCCGCGCGCCACCATGTATGCCGGTCGTCCCTGGACGATCCGCCAGTATGCCGGCTTCTCCACCGCCGAAGCCTCGAACGCCTTCTACCGCAAGGCGCTCGCCGCCGGCCAGCAGGGCGTCTCCGTTGCCTTCGACCTTGCCACCCATCGCGGTTACGATTCGAACCACCCGCGCGTGGAAGGCGATGTCGGCAAAGCCGGCGTGGCCATCGATTCGGTCGAGGACATGAAGATCCTGTTCGACGGCATTCCGCTCGAGAACATCTCCGTTTCCATGACCATGAACGGCGCCGTGATCCCGATCCTCGCCAACTTCATCGTCACCGGTGAAGAGCAGGGCGTCTCCCGCGACAAGCTTTCCGGCACCATCCAGAACGACATCCTCAAGGAGTTCATGGTCCGCAACACCTACATCTACCCGCCGGCCCCCTCGATGCGCATCATTGCCGATATCATCGAGTACACCGCCAAGGAGATGCCGAAGTTCAACTCCATCTCGATTTCCGGCTACCACATGCAGGAAGCCGGCGCGACGCTGGTGCAGGAACTGGCCTTCACGCTGGCCGATGGCCGCGAATATGTGCGCGCGGCACTTGCCAAGGGCCTGAACGTCGATGAGTTCGCCGGTCGCCTGTCCTTCTTCTTCGCCATCGGCATGAACTTCTTCATGGAAGCCGCCAAGCTGCGCGCCGCGCGTCTGCTGTGGACCCGTATCATGAAGGAATTCGAGCCGAAGAAGCAGTCTTCGCTCATGCTGCGCACCCACTGCCAGACCTCGGGCGTCTCGCTTCAGGAGCAGGATCCCTACAACAACGTCATCCGCACGGCCTATGAGGCGCTCTCGGCGGCGCTCGGCGGCACGCAGTCGCTGCACACCAATGCGCTGGATGAAGCCATTGCGCTGCCGACCGAGTTTTCGGCCCGCATCGCCCGTAACACCCAGCTCATCCTGCAGAACGAGACCGGCGTCACCAAGGTCGTCGATCCGCTGGCCGGCTCCTATTATGTCGAAAGCCTGACCAACGAACTGGCTGAAAAGGCCTGGGCGCTGATTGAGGAAGTCGAGGCCATGGGCGGCATGACAAAGGCGGTCGATGCCGGCCTGCCCAAGCGTCTCATCGAAGAAGCCGCGACCCGCCGTCAGGCTGCCGTCGACAAGGGCGAGGAAGTCATCGTCGGCGTCAACAAGTTCCGTCTCGAAAACGAAGAAGCCATCGACATTCTCGAGATCGACAACACCGCCGTTCGCCTGTCGCAGGTCAAGCGCATCGAGGAAACCAAGCGCCGCCGCAACACGGCTGCGGTTGAAAAGGCGCTGGCCCGTCTCACCGAGGTCGCGCGCACCGGCGAAGGCAACATTCTCGAAGCCGCTGTCGATGCCGCCCGCGAACGCGCCACTGTCGGCGAAATCTCGGATGCGATGCGCGCCGTGTTCGGTGATCACGCCGCCGTGCCGAAGGTTGTCCGCAACATCTATGGCAAGGCCTATGAGGGCGATCCGGAACTCGGCATTCTTGCCGATCGTCTGAAGACCTACACGGAAGCGAAGGGCGCTGCCCCGCGCATTCTCGTCGCCAAGCTCGGCCAGGACGGTCACGATCGCGGCGCCAAGGTCATTGCTTCGGCTTTCGGCGATATCGGCTTCGATGTCGTCGCCGGTCCGCTGTTCCAGACGCCGGATGAAGCCGCCGATCTCGCTGTGAAGGAAAAAGTGCAGGTCGTCGGCATGTCGTCGCTTGCCGCCGGTCACAAGACGCTGGCGCCGCAGCTCGTGCAGGCTCTGAAGGCCAAGGGTGCGGAACATATCATCGTCGTCGTCGGCGGCGTCATTCCGCGTCAGGATTACGATTACCTGCTGGAACACGGCGTTTCCGCCGTCTTCGGTCCCGGCACCAATGTCATGGATGCCGCCCGCTCGGTTCTCGATCTGGTCGAGGGCCGCCTGCGCAACGATTGATCCCTATCGGGGGATCATCAAGGGAACGCCGCGCACCGGGGGGCTGGAGCGCGGCGTTTTCCTTTTGGGGAACGGATCGAAAAGGCGAAAGCCTCAGGCGTCGCCGATCAGCGAAAGCGCCTCCTCGGCAATCACCTGCTCCTCGTCGGTGCGGATGACCATCACCTTCACAGGGCTGTCCGCCGTCGAGATGACATCGGCATTGCGGGCATTGGCCTCGGGGTCGATGCGAACGCCGAGGAAAGCGAGGCGCTCTGCCACCGCCGCGCGGATGACCGGTTGGTTCTCGCCGATACCGGCGGTGAAGACGAGGCCATCGAGCCCGCCGAGTGATGCGGTCTGGCGGGCCACTTCGCCGGCGATGCGGAAGGTGAAGAGATCGAGCGCTTCCTTCGCTTCCGGCGCACCGGAGGCAATCAGGGCGCGGGTATCGGCACTGATGCCGGAGACGCCGAGCAGACCGGAACGGCGATAGAGCAGATCCTCCACCGCCGGGCGGCTCATGCTACGCTCGGTCAGAAGATGCAGCAGCACGCCGGGGTCGATCGCGCCGCAGCGGGTGGACATGGGAATGCCATCCAGCGTGGTGAAGCTCATGGAGGTGTCGCGGCTCTTGCCGCCCTCCATGGCGCAGAGGCTGGCGCCGGACCCGAGATGGGCGGTGATGACGCGGCCTTTTGCCAGTTCGGGATCGCGGCGGGTCAGCTCGGCGGCGATGAACTTGTAGGAGAGGCCGTGGAACCCGTAGCGCCGGATCCCTTCATCGAACATGCCGCGCGGCAGGGCGAAGCGTTGTGTCGTTTCGCTCATCGTGCGGTGGAAGGCGGTGTCGAAGGAGGCCGTCTGTGGCAGGTGCGGCTTCAGTTCGCGAATGGCGTTGATGAGCCGCACGATCTGCGGCTGGTGCAGCGGCGCCAGCACGGTCAGCGCCTCGATCTCGGCAAGGCTTGCTTCGTCGATCCGCACCGGGCCGGTAAAGTCGCGGCCGCCATGCACGACGCGGTGCGCCACCGCACCGATGGAGGAGAGGTCGAAGTGCTCACCCAGCCACTCGAAGGTCTCGGCGAGAACCTCGGTCATCACTTCGCCGCTCTCGGCGTTCAGCGGCACGTCGAAGACATGCGGCCCCTCGGTCATGTGGAAGGTCAGCGGACGATTGTTGAAATCCAGCATGCCCTTGCCGATCCGCCGCAGGTGGCCCGGACCGTATTCGAACAGGCCGACCTTCACCGTGGAAGAGCCCGTGTTGAAAGTGAGCAGCAGTTTTCCGTCCATATGTCGTCCTCCCGGAGACTTGGCATAGGGCAAGATCACATTCATGTCATCCACCCTCACGTCATTGTTTGTTACATTACACGACAAGGTTACGGTTTCGGACAGCAAGGCAGGCCATTTTCATGAATCACAATGTCGTTTCATCGCGGGAAACCCCTGAAACGACAGTGGATCGACGCTTCTGGCATGCGCTGAGCCGCGAGGAGGTTTTTACGCATCTTGCAACCGGTGAAGCGGGCCTCACTGCCAGTTCGGTTCAGGAGCGGCTTGCAACCCACGGTGAAAACCGCCTGCCGGAGCCGCCGCGCCCGCATCCGCTGATGCGCTTTTTGTCGCAGTTCAACAACACGCTGATCTATTTCCTGATTTCCGCCGCCATCGCTTCCGCGGTGCTGGGGCATGGGGTGGATGCCATTGTCATTCTCGGCGTCGTGCTGGTGAATACCGTCGTCGGCTTCGTGCAGGAGGGCAAGGCGGAAAAGGCGCTGGACGCCATTCGCGACATGATTTCCCCGCACGCCCATGTGGTGCGTGATGGCGAACGCCAGATCATCGATGCTCGCCATGTCGTGCCCGGCGATCTGGTGGTGGTCGAGGCGGGCGACAAGGTGCCCGCCGACCTCAGGCTGGTGCGCGCCTCCAGCCTGCTCGCCGACGAGGCGATCCTGACGGGCGAATCCGTTCCCGCCGAAAAGCACACCGGCACGGTCGCGCCGGAGGCTCCCGTTGCCGAGCGCGCCTCCATGCTTTTTTCCGGCACCATTCTGGCGGCGGGGCAGGGCACCGGCATCGTGGTGGAAACTGGCGCCCGCACCGAAATCGGGCGTATTTCCACGCTTATCGGCACGGTGCAGCAGCTCACCACGCCGCTTCTCCTGCAGATCGATCGCTTCGGGCGGCTCGTCACCTGGTTTGCGCTGTCGGCGGCGGTGGTGCTGTTCTTCTTCGCGCATTTCATCCGCGATTATCACTGGGTCGATGCGCTCATGGTGGTCGTGGCGCTGGCGGTCGGCGTCGTGCCGGAAGGGCTTCCCGCCGTCATCACCATCACGCTTGCCATCGGGGTGCGCCGCATGGCTTCGCGCAATGCCGTGGTGCGCCGGCTTCCGGCGGTGGAAACGCTGGGGTCCACCTCGGTCATCTGCTCCGACAAGACAGGCACGCTGACAAAGAACGAAATGACGGTCGGCCGCATCGCCACGGCCGCGACACTGGCCCGCGTCTCCGGCGCTGGCTATGCGCCGGTGGGTGAGGTCGCGGGGCCGGACGATCCGGTCCGCGACCGTCTCGTTCTCGCCGGTCTCCTGTGCGGCGATGCGCACTTGAAACGGGAGACAGATGGCCATTATGCGGTTCTCGGCGATCCCATGGAAGGCGCGCTCGTCACGCTGGCGCTGAAATCGGGGCTTGAACCGGCGGAGAGCCGGGAAAACTGGCCGCGCCTTGCCGATATCCCCTTCGATGCCGCCCACCGCTTCATGGCAACGCTCCATGTCAGCCCGGATGGCGGGCGCATCGTGTTCCTGAAAGGTGCGCCCGAACGTCTTCTCGCCATGTGCGACCGCCAGAAGATCGCAACCGGCGATGCGCCGGTCGATCCCGTCTATTGGGAGGAACGCATCGAGGACGCCGCCGAAAGCGGTGAGCGTGTGCTGGGCTTTGCCGAACTCATTCTGCCGCCCGGTGCGGACAGACTGTCGATGGATATGCTGGCGCGCGACCTCGTCTTTCTCGGTATTGCCGGCTTCATCGATCCGCCGCGCCCGGAGGCGATGAAGGCGGTGGCCGAATGCCGCTCGGCGGGTATCGCGGTCAAGATGATCACCGGCGATCATGGCGCGACGGCGGCGGCGATTGCCCGCATGCTCGGCATTGCCGAGAAGCCGGTGGTGGTCACTGGCGTCGAGGTCGATGGGTTCTCCGACGACGAGTTGAAGCCGGTGGCGCTCAAAACCAGCGTCTTTGCCCGCACCAGCCCGGAACACAAGCTGCGGATCGTGCGCGCCCTTCAGGCCAACGGGCTGGTGGTCGCCATGACCGGCGATGGCGTCAACGATGCGCCGTCGCTCAAGCAGGCCGACGTCGGCATTGCCATGGGTCGCAAAGGCACGGAAGCAGCCAAGCAGGCGGCGGAAATGGTGCTGGTGGATGACAATTTCGCCTCCATCGTCGCCGCCGTGCATGAGGGCCGCACGGTCTACGACAATATCCGCAAGGTCATCGGCTGGACGCTGCCCACCAATGGCGGCGAGTTCCTGGCCGTGGTCTTTGCCATTCTCTTCGGTCTGGCCCTACCGATGACACCTGTGCAGATCCTCTGGGTCAACATGATCATCACCGTTACACTTGGGCTGGTGCTGGCCTTCGAGCCGCCGGAACCGGGCGTCATGGCGCGGCGTCCGCGCCGGCGGGATGCCTCGCTGGTCACGCCCTTCCTGCTCTGGCGCATTGTCTTCGTGTCGGTCCTTTTCATGGCCGGCGTGTTCGGCGTCTATTTCTACGCGCTCGGGAATGGCGACAGCGAGGCGGTGGCGCGCACGCTCGTCGTCAACGCCATCGCCGCCATGGAAATTTTCTACCTGTTCAACGTCCGTTACCTGCACATGACCTCGTTCACGCTGACCGGCCTCAAGGGCACGCGCGCCGTGCTTCTGGCGGTCGGCGGGCTGGTGGCGGCGCAATTCGCCTTCACCTATCTGCCCTTCATGAACGATCTCTTCGGCAGTGCTCCGGTCTCTTTCACGGATGGCATCGTCACCGTCGCCGTCGGTGTGGTCATGCTAGCCGTTCTGGAGGTGGAGAAATGGCTGGTGCGGCGGCTCGGCTGGTTTGCGGAGGAAGTGTAGGCGGGGGCTTTTCCATGCGTTGACGCCGGTCGCCGCTTGCTCCCTTCGCCCCGCCCGGGGAGAAGGTGGCGGCAGCCGGATGAGGGGGCTCCCATCCTCTCACCCGAACCGGTCCCGCCAGGCTTTCTGCGCGCCCGTTACCGGCAAGGCGGTTGCCTCGAACACGCCGCGCGCCACCGCCCGCGCCATCACCATGGTGGCCAGATGGCAAAGCTCCATGAAGGCGGCGGGTTGGGTCAGCGGCACCTTGCCGGTGGCCGCGGCGAAGACCGTGTCGCCATCGGCGGGCAGATGCGCCGGCAAAAGCGCACGGGCCAGTCCGTCATGGGCCATGATCGAGAGGCGATGTGCTTCAGCTTTGGTCAGCACGGCATCGGTCACGATGGCGCCGATGGTGGTGGCCTTCAAATTCACGCCCTTCAACCGCATGGCATAATGGTCCGGTGAAAACCGTTCGGGCTGGCCGAGCCCGCCGAATTCCTTTTCCTGCTCGAAGGGGGCGGACCAGAAATGCGGACCATCGCCCACCGTTGCAGACCCCAGCGCATTCACCGCGACGATGGCCGCGATCTTCGCGCCGCCGGAAGCCGTGGCGCTGGCCGAACCCAGCCCGCCCTTGAAGGTCGCGGTGGTCGCGCCGGTTCCGGCGCCCACGCTGCCCAGCGCGAAGGGGTTTTTACCGGCGGCGCAAAATGCCTCATAGCCCATATCGCGATAGGGCGAATGCAGGCCCCAGTCCTTGTCGCCGCCGTTCAAGAGGTCCATCAGGATCGCCTGCGGCACGATGGGCACGCGGGTCGTGCCCACCGGCAGGCCCCGACCGATGGCCCGCAGGCCCGCCTGTACGCCGCCCGCCGCATCCAGCCCGAAGGCCGAGCCGCCCGACAGCACGAAAGCATCAGCCACCTGCACGGTCATGGCGGGATCGAGCAGGGCCGTATCGCGTCCGCCCGGCGCGCCGCCCAGAACGGAACCGGAGGCAACGGCCGGTTCATCGAAGACGATGGCTGTCACGCCCGAACCGAGTTTCAGGTCGGTGGCATGGCCAACGGCGACGCCTTCAATGTCGGTCAGAAGATTGTGCATCATGCGGTTTCCCTGCGTGCCGGTCTTATGCTTCAGTTGAATTCCGTTTTTCCGCCACGTCTGTATTGTGTGGCATGGGAGAAGAGGAGGTTCCACCATGAATTTCAGCCAGATTCTGGGCGTCGTTGCCAACAACAAGACGCGCACCGTGTGCGGTTTCGCGCTTGCCGGTGTGCTCAGCACCTACGTTTACATGCTGGCGAGCTACTAAACAGCTTCCACTCGTTCCGTAACCTGCGCCGTCAATTCCTGAAGGGAACTGGCGGCGTTCAGTCGTGTCCAGTGCATCGGGCCAAGGTCGCGGGCAAGCTGTTTGTCGAGAACGTCGAGTGTTGCATCGGAATCGCCCTGGCCGCGTGCCAGAATGCGCGCTTTCAACACGTCCGCCGGTGCTTCCAGCCAGAAGCCGGTGAAGGGCACGCCAAGGTCCGTTGCCATCGCTTCCATCGCCGCGCGTTCCTCGGCCCGGTCGAACACGGCGTCGACCACGGCGACCCCGCCGCCTTCAAGAATGGTGCGGGCACGTTCGTTCAGCCCGGCATAGACCTGCTCGGAGACCTCGGGCCGGTAAGCTTCCAGCGGCAAACGCTCGCAGGGACCGGCGCGAAACAGCGCCTTGCGCAGCCGGTCGCTTTCCAGAAGCCGCGCGCCGGGCGGTGTGCCGAGCATCGGCGCCAGCGCCATGGCGAGCGTCGATTTGCCGGATCCGGAGAGGCCGCCGATGGCAATCAGGCGCGGTTTCGCCCCCCGCAAAAGATTGTTAGCCAGCTCAAAATATTCCCGTGCACTCGCCATCAGCGCCGCCGCGCCGTCACCGGCATGTTCGGCCTGCGTGGCCATCACATGGGCGCGCACCTCGGCGCGGATCGCCATAAGGAGCGGCAGAAGGCGGAAGCCCTCATCGTCCGCACTGCGGTCGAGATAGCGGTTGATGGTGGCATTGGCGAGGTCCGGCAGGCCGCGATGCCAGAGATCCATCAGCAGATAGGCAAGGTCGTAGAGCACATCGATGGAGGCGATCTGGTCGTTGAATTCGATGCAGTCGAACAGGCGCGGACCCTCCGGCGTGCGGTAGATGTTGCGCAGGTGCAGATCGCCATGGCAGAGCCTCAGCTTGCCGGCACGCTCGCGGGCATCGAGCAGGTTCGCGTGGTAGGCAAGGGTCCGGCGCAGAGCCTCGTCCAGCGCTGCCACGTCCTTCGCCGCAAAGCCGTGGGAGGTGGCGAAGCCGGCGCGGTTGATGGCGAGCACGCCGTCGAGATTGGCGGCTCCGCCGCCTTGGTGCAGCACCTCGGCCTTCTCATGGAAGCCGGCAATGGCAATCGCCGTCTCCTCCATCAGCGCGGTGTCCAGCGCGTGGCGCTCGGCCAGCCGGTCGAACAGTTCGGCCTCATCGAAGCGGTGCATTTCCACCGCCGCATCCACCAGTGCCCCGGTTCCATCGAATTCAAGGCCGCCGTCTGCCGTGCGCGTAATGCGCCGGGTGCCGAGATAGAGATCGGGTGCCGTGCGACGGTTCAGAGAAACCTCGTTTTCGCAGGCGGCAAGCCGGAGGTCCGGCGTCGAGAAATCGGCATAGGGCAACTTCACCGCCTTCTTCAGCTTGAAAACGCGGTCACCGGAGAGCAGCACGATGGAAATGTGCGTTTCCACTCGCTGGCGGCCGCCCTGCGGCATCTGCCCCTCGATGAAGGCAATCGTCCCGGTCTGGCTGTCGGTCATGGCGCGGCTCTCCCTTTTCCAAGGGAGCCTAGGCCGTTTTCATGTCAGGACAAAATGCGAAAGATCAAAAAAGCCGGGGTTTTCGCCCCGGCTTCCGATAACTTAGACCAGCGCCGCGCAGGCCTTGGCGATGCGCGCCAGCGCTTCCTTCAGTTCCGCTTCCGAGGTGGCGTAGGAAATGCGGAAATAGGGCGAAAGGCCGAAGGCGGCACCCGGAACAAGCGCGACATGGACGCTCTCCAGCAGGTAGCTGGCGAAATCGCGGTCGGTCTCGATCACCTTGCCATCCGGTGTCTTCCTGCCGATCAGACCGGCGCAGGAGGCGAAGGTGTAGAAGGCGCCTTCCGGCTTGGGGCAGACGATGCCGGGAATGGCGTTGAGGCCTGCGACCACGAGATCGCGGCGCTTCTCAAAGGACTTGCAGCGCTCCAGCACGATGTCCTGCGGTCCGTTCAGGGCTTCCACCGCTGCCGCCTGGCTGACGGAAGAGGGGCAGGACGTTGCCTGACCCTGCACCACGGCCATGGCCTTGATGAGCGCCTTCGGCCCGCCGGCATAGCCGATGCGCCAGCCGGTCATGGCATAGGCCTTGGATACGCCGTTCATGGTCAGCGTCCGGTCCTTCAGGCGCGGCTCAAGCTGGGCCGGCGTCACGAATTTCAGGCCGTCATAGAGGATGTGCTCATACATATCGTCGACCATCAGCCAGACATGGGCATGCCTGAGCAGCACGTCGAGGATCGGGCGATAGTGGTCGGTGGTATAGGCCGCACCCGTCGGGTTGGACGGCGAATTCAGCATCAGCCAGCGGGTCTTCGGCGTGATGGCGGCCTCGAGGTCCGCAGGCGTCAGGCGAAAGCCGTTCGCCTCGAGGCAGGGCACCAGCACCGGCACGCCGCCGGCGATCTGGACGATATCCGAATAGGAGGTCCAGTAGGGCGTCGGGATGATCACCTCGTCGCCGGGGTTCACCGTCGCCATGATGGCGTTGAAGATCACCTGCTTGGCCCCGGTCGAAACGGTGATTTCGTCCAGCGCATAATCCAGCCCGTTGTCACGCTTGAACTTGGCGGCAATGGCCTTCTTCAGTTCCGCCGTGCCGTCCAGCGCGGTATATTTGGTCTGGCCGGCCTTGATGGCCGCCCAGGCGCCGTCCTTGATATTGTCGGGCGTGTCGAAGTCAGGCTCGCCGGCACCGAGAATGATGACGTCGAGCCCTTCCTTCTTCATGGCTTGCGCGCGGGCGGTGATGCGCACGATTTCCGAAACGGCAATCGAGGTCACGCGCTCGGCGGGGCGGAAGTCCGCCCCGATGGTTTCGATGACGGACATGGTGGCCGCTCCTTATTCGACGTCGAACTTGACGCCCTGCGCCAGCGGCAGGGAGGAACCGTAGTTGATGGTGTTGGTGGCGCGGCGCATATAGGCCTTCCACGCATCCGAACCCGATTCACGACCGCCGCCGGTTTCCTTCTCGCCGCCGAACGCGCCACCGATTTCAGCGCCCGAGGGGCCGATGTTGACGTTGGCGATGCCGCAATCCGAACCGCGGGCGGACGTGAAAGCTTCCGCCTCGCGCACGTCGTTGGTGAAGATGGAGGACGACAGGCCCTGCGGCACGGCGTTGTTCAGTTCCAGTGCATCATCGAAGTTGGAATACTTGATGACATAGAGGATCGGCGCGAAGGTTTCCTCGACCACCGGGCCAACCTGCTCTGGCATCTCGACGATGGCCGGGCGCACGTAGAAGGCATTGGCGGCTTCGTTGGCCAGCAGGCGTTCACCGCCCGATACATTGCCGCCGGCGGCCTTGGCCTCTTCCAGCGCCTTCTGCATGCCGTTGAAGGCGGCTTCATCGATCAGCGGGCCGACCAGCGTGCCGGCTTCCAGCGGATTGCCGACCGGAACCGAGCCGTAAGCCTTCTTCAGGCGCGGCACGAGCGTGTCGTAAACGCTTTCATGCACGAAGAGACGGCGCAGCGACGTGCAGCGCTGACCGGCAGTGCCCATGGCGGCGAAGGCAACACCGCGCAGGGTGAGGTCGAGATTGGCCGAGGGCGTGACGATGGCTGCGTTGTTGCCACCCAGTTCCAGAATGGCGCGGGCGAAACGGCCGGCGAGCTTCGGACCGACGGCGCGGCCCATGCGGGTGGAGCCGGTGGCCGAAACCAGCGGCACCTTCGGATGATCGACCAGCGCTTCACCGACGGCAGCGCCGCCGATGAGCAGCGTCGAGAGGCCGGCAGGCGCGGTGTAACCGGCCTCGACATAGCGCTTCAGCGCCTTTTCGAAGATGGCGTGGCTGGCAATGGCCGTCAGCGGCGTCTTTTCCGACGGCTTCCAGACGATGGAATTGCCGGCGACAAGCGCAAGGGCTGCGTTCCACGACCACACGGCCACGGGGAAGTTGAAGGCCGAGATGATCCCAACGACGCCGAGCGGATGCCAGGTTTCCATCATGCGGTGATCGGCGCGTTCGGTGGCGATCGTCAGACCGTAGAGCTGTCGCGAGAGACCGACGGCGAAATCGCAGATGTCGATCATTTCCTGCACTTCGCCGAGGCCTTCAGAGGTGATCTTGCCGGCTTCGATGGAAACGAGGCGACCGAGATCAGCCTTGGCAGCGCGCAGTTCCTCGCCCAGCAGGCGGATCAGTTCGCCGCGCTTGGGGGCAGGCACGAGGCGCCATTCGAGGAATGCCTTGTGAGCAGCGTCGATGGCCTTGGTGGCTTCCGCCGGGCCGACTTCCTGAGCGGAGCCGAGTGCTTCGCCGGTAATCGGCGAGCGGACGGCGAGCGTGCCTTCCTTCCAGATGGCGGCGGGTACGCCGAGACGGCTGAGAATCGCGCCGGCTTCGGCGGCAAGGTCGTAAGTCGTGAGCGTCATGGTCTTCCTTCCGGAGTTCTTGATCGGGGTCAATGGACGTGGGTGTTAGATAGGGCGGGCAACGGCCCGCGTCCATCAGAAGCGTGCGCCGGCGAAATGCGCGATCTGCGCACCGGCTTCATAATAGGCTTCCTTCAGCGGGCGGAAGGCGGGCAGGCGCACATCCGTCAGCGGCAGAGGAAGGTCGGCTTCGGTGATCTGGCCGAGAACGTGTTCGGCGAGCGTCTTGCCGAAAATCGTGCCCGGTGCAATGCCGCGGCCGTTATAGGCCGAGAACCCGACGGCCTGCGGGCCGAACTTGTGGAAGCGCGGCAACGCATCGTCGGACATGCCAATCCAGCCGAACCATTCGGCTTCGAACTCGACATCGCCGATCTGCGGGAAGAGCTTCTTCACCGAGCGCTTCGACCACTCGCGGTGGACGGCGTGGCCGGTGTTGCGCAGCGCGCCCACCGAACCGAACACTAGACGGCCGGCCTTGTCCATGCGGAAGGAGGAAAGCACCTCCACCGTATCCCAGCAGCCTTCTCGGCCGGGCAGCACGGTTTCAAGCTGGGCGGGCGTCAGCGGCTTCGTGGCAAAATTGAAATAGGGCAGGTAGACCTGTTCCTTGCGGATCGTCTCGAACGGGCCGGTGGAATAGGCATCGGTGGAAAACACCAGCCAGGGGGCGGTGACGGATCCGCGATCGGTCTTCACCGTCCAGCGACCGCCTTCATAGGCAAGGCCGGTGGCCGCACTCTTCGTATGGATCGAAACGCCGGCGGCGATGGCGATCTTCGCGAGGCCACGGGCATAGGCCAGCGGCTGCAGCGTGCCGGCGCGGGGGTCGTGCAGCGAACCGGCATAGGCGGTGGAGCCGACACGCTTGGCCGTCTCTTCGGCGGAAAGCACCTTTACCGGGGCGCCGCGCGCCGACCATTGCCGCTGGCGTTCCTCGATTTCCTTGAGACCGCTTTCGCCGACGGCCAGATGCAGCGTGCCATTGGTTTCGAGTTCGCATTCGATGCCGTGCTTCTGGATGAGGGCGCGCACGTAAAGCGGCGCATCGCCCAGAAGGTTCAGCAGGCGCTCGCCATAGATCGGGCCGAGCACATCCGGCAGTTCCTGCGGCATGGTCCACATACCGCCATTGATGAGGCCGACATTGCGGCCCGCACCGCCATAGCCCACTTCCACCGCCTCGACCACGACCACCTTCTTGCCGGCTTCGGCCAGATGCAGTGCTGCGGAAAGGCCGGTATAGCCGGCGCCGACGATGACGACGTCGGCAAGCACGGCCTTGTCCAGGGCAGGCGTTGCGGGAGCTTCGGGTGCGGTCTGTTCCCACAGGCCGTGGGTCAGCGGATTGTTCAACATGGCGGCTCGATCCGAATGGTGGCACGGGAAAGGGGGAGGATGAGGACATCATTCCGTGCGCATGACGGTTTTCCTCTTTACAGCGCCTTCGTGCGCGTGAATATCGCTCAATGTTCAAGAGTTCATTCCCGGAGAGAATGATCATGCTGCCCGCCCGTCGCTTCCTGCCGTCTCTTTCGCTGCTTTCGGCCTTTGAGGCCGCCGCTCGCACCGGCTCGGTTACAGCGGCGGCGAAGGAATTGCAGCTTACCCAGAGCGCCGTCAGCCGCCAGATCCGCTTGCTGGAGGAGCAGCTTGGCGCCGATCTCTTTTTGCGCGAACGCCAAACCATCCGGCTGACGCTGGCCGGTGAAAGCTATGTGCGGGAAATCCGCGAGGCGCTGAAACGCATTTCCTCGGCCTCGCTCAACCTCAGGGCCAATCCGGAGGGCGGTTCGCTCAACCTCGCCATTCTGCCCACGTTCGGCACGCGCTGGCTTGCGCCGCGCCTTGCCTCGTTTTTGGCGGATAATCCCGGTGTCACGGTCAATCTCACCACCCGCCTGCAACCCTTCGACTTTCGGCTGGAGACCATCGATGCCGCCATTCATTTCGGGATGCCGCACTGGCCGGGGGCGGAGCTGACCTTTCTGATGAAGGAAACGGTGATGCCGGTGTGCAGCCCGGCCTTTCGTGAAAGACACGGGCTTGACGGGCACGGGTTGGGAGAACCGGCTGCCCTGCTTGCCGCGCCGCTTCTCCACATGACCACGCGGCCCGATGCCTGGGAAAACTGGCTGACGGCGAACGGCGTTCCCTTCGAAAGCGTGCACGGCATGCTGTTCGACCAGTTCTCCACCATGGCGGAGGCGGCGGCCAGCGGGCTGGGGGCGGCCCTCATTCCCACCATTCTCATCGAAAGCGAGCTGCAAAGCGGGGCGCTGGTGCCCGCCGGAGTGACGATGGAGAATGCCGGATGCTACTATCTTGCCTTCACCAGCGAGCGCGCGGATTACCGGCCGCTCGCCGCTTTCCGGCAATGGGTGATGAAACAGGCCGGTGCAGGGTTGCCGCACCCGGCCCTGAAGGCGTAATTTCCCACCAGACCGGCGGCTTCGCCGCCCTTCGAAAGCAACAGGACCTTATTCATGAAACCGATCTTCATTCAGCTTCAATGCGCGCCTGGCCGGACCTATGAGGTGGCCGATGCGCTGTACAAGGCCGAAATCGCTTCCGAACTTTATTCGACAAGCGGCGAATACGATCTGCTCATGAAGATCTACCTGACTGCCGATCAGGATGCCGGCAAGTTCATCAACGAAAAGATCGCCAGCATTCCCGGCATTGTCCGCACGCTGACGACGATCACCTTTACGGCCTTCTGAGACCAGCCGGGAATTCCCCCAGTCTTCGACGTTTGGCCGTCCCATCCACCGGACTATGCTGGCGGCATCGCATCTCATTTCGGGGGAAATCCATGCGCCTTGCCGTTATCGCCGCTCTCGTTTCCGGCCTCGTGCCGGGAATGGCCGCCGCAGAAAATCTCAAGTTCTACGAAAAGCCGATCAGCACCATGGCCGAGTGCCACGCCCTTCTGGCGCTCCAGGCGCCGGACTGGAAAACGTCGCCCGATGTGATCGTGCGCAAACTGTCCAACGGGGCGGAACTGATCGATCATTGCATGGCCGATGGCGTCGCCGAATTCTACTGCAACCCCAAGGGCAAGCAGGCGCTGGTCGGCGTCCTCGTCGATCAGACGGTGGCCGTCTGCAAGAAGACGGCGCCCAAGCTCAAGGTGCGCAAGGGCGATATGCTGTTCGATCGCTGAGGATCATGATCCTGGCCGGATAAGGGGGAGGTTATTCCTCCCCCGGCCCTTCGCTTCCAAGCCGACCGTTTCTCACCCCATCCGTTCGGACGCGTAGGAGCCCGGACTTGCCGGGAAGACCACGGTGCGGTTGCCGTTGATGAAGGTGCGGTGGTGGATGTGGGCGTGAATGGCCCGCGCCAGCACCAGATTTTCCACGTCGCGGCCGAGTGAGACATAATCGTCCGGCGACTGGGCGTGCGTCACGCGCACCGTGTCCTGTTCGATGATCGGACCTTCATCGAGATCGGCGGTCACGTAATGGGCCGTAGCGCCAATCAGCTTCACGCCGCGCTCATAAGCCTGCTTGTAGGGGTTGGCGCCCTTGAAGCTCGGCAGGAAGGAATGGTGGATGTTGATGATGCGACCGGACATTTTCTGGCAGAGATTGTCCGAGAGGATCTGCATGTAGCGGGCCAGCACGATGAGATCGGTACCGGACTGCTCGACGAGATCGAGGATTTGCGCCTCGGCCTGCGGCTTGTTTTCTTTGGTCACCTTGATGTGGTGGAAGGGAATGTCGTGGTTCACGACGACTTTCTGATAGTCGAAGTGGTTGGAAACGACACCGACGATATCGATGGGCAGCGCGCCGATGCGCCAGCGGTAAAGCAGGTCGTTCAGGCAATGGCCGAAGCGGGAGACCATCAGCAGAACCTTCATCGGCTTGTCGGCATCGTAGATCTGGTAGGTCATGCCGAAGGGCGCGGCCACCGGAGCGAAACCGTCATAGAGATCCTGCTGGGGAATGCCGTCTTCGGAACGGAACGACACGCGCATGAAGAACTTGCCGGTCTCGAAGTCGTCGAACTGCGAGCTGTCGGCGATATTGCAACCTCGACCGGCCAGATACCCGGAAATGGCGGCGACGATGCCGCGCGCGGATTTGCAGGTGACGGTCAGGACATAGGTTTTCATGGTCTTCGTTCCTTGTTGCCGGGCAAACTTACCGGGCGCTGCCGCTCTAGCGCAGAAAAAAGGCACCGGACAAGCCCGATGCCCTCATTTCAGGTTTTTCGCTCAGACGTCGAGGGTTGTTTCGTGTTCCCATTGTGAGAACTGGGAGCAATATGTGTTCCACTCGCGGTGCTTGAGCTTGAGGTATGCGGTTGAGAAGCCGGTTCCGAGAGCGGATTGCAGGTCTGGGTCGGCCTCGTAGGCCCTGAGGGCGTCGAGGAGGTTGAGGGGGAGCTTGGGGGCGTTGGTGATGGTGTGGCCCTCGGCATACATGTCGATGTCGGAATAGGGGCCCGGATCGGCGTCGGTCCTGATGCCGGAGAGGCCGGCGGCGATGATGATGGCCTGGAGGAGGTAGGGGTTGACGGCGCCGTCGGGCAGGCGCAGCTCGAAGCGGCCGGGGCCGGGCACGCGCACCATGTGGGTGCGGTTGTTGCCGGTCCAGGTGACGGTGTTGGGCGACCAGGTGGCGCCGGAGATGGTGCGCGGCGCGTTGATGCGCTTGTAGGAATTGACGGTGGGGTTGGTGATGGCGGCAAGGGCCGAGGCATGCTTCATGATGCCGCCGAGGAAGGTCTTGCCCTTGGCGGAAAGACCGAAGGGCATGGCCTTGTCGGCGAAGGCGTTGACCTTGCCGGCGAGATCCCAGACCGAGATATGGGCGTGGCAGCCATTGCCGGTCAGGCCCTTGAACGGCTTGGGCATGAAGGTGGCGCGCAGGCCGTGCTTTTCGGCGACGGACTTGACCATGAACTTGAAGAAGGAATGCTTGTCGGCGGTGGCCAGCGCATCGTCATACTCCCAGTTCATCTCGAACTGGCCGTTGGCGTCCTCGTGGTCGTTCTGGTAGGCCTTCCAGCCGAGCGCGAGCATGTGATCGCAGATTTCGGCGATGACATCGTAACGGCGCATCAGCGCCTGCTGGTCGTAGCAGGGCTTTTCGGCGGTGTCCTTGGCATCGGAGATTTCCGAACCGTCTTCCGAGATCAGGAAGAACTCCGGCTCGACGCCGGTCTTGACGCGAAGACCGAGTTCGGCGGCCTCGGCCACCAGCGTCTTCAGGACGACGCGCGGCGCCTGGTCGAGCGGCTTGCCGTCCATGTGGAGATCGGCGGCCACCCAGGCCACCTCCGGCTTCCACGGAAGCTGGATGACGGAAGAGGCATCGGGAATGGCGAAGAGATCGGGATGGGCGGGCGTCAGGTCGAGCCAGGTGGCAAAGCCGGCAAAGCCCGCGCCATCTTCCTGCATCTCGGCGATCGCCTGGGCCGGAACCAGCTTGGCGCGCTGGGCGCCGAACAGGTCCGTATAGCTGATCATGAAGTATTTGACGCCCTTGTCGCGGGCGAAGGCTGCAAGCTCAGTGGTCATGTCCGTTCCCCTTATTGGTTATCTTGGACAGGATTGGGTCAAGGCGGCTCCCTTTGCCAAGGCAGGCCGGCCCTGGGAGGACGCCGGACTGCGGGAACCGCGGTTTAAAAGAAGCCCGCGAGATGATCGCGGGCTTCGGGAGGATGAGAGGCTGACCTCAGAACGGGGTGGTGCCGGGAACCCAGTTGGTGCCGGCGAGCGGCACACGCGCCATGGCCGCGGCCTCGATGGTCAGCGCCACGAGGTCTTCCGGCTCGAGGTTATGGACGTGGTTGTGGCCGCAGGCCCGCGCAATCGTCTGGGCTTCCAGCGTCATCACCTTGAGATAGTTGGCCAGACGACGGCCGGCGACGATCGGGTCGAGACGGCTCATCAGTTCCGGGTCCTGCGTGGTGATGCCGGCCGGGTCCTTGCCCTCGTGCCAGTCGTCATAGGCGCCGGCAGTGGTACCGAGCTTCTGGTATTCGCTTTCCCAGTGCGGGTCGTTGTCGCCGATGGCGACCAGCGCCGCCGTGCCGATGGCGACCGCATCGGCGCCGAGCGCCAGGGCCTTGGCCACATCGGCCCCCGAACGGATGCCGCCGGAGACGATGAGCTGCACCTTGCGGTGCATGCCGAGATCCTGAAGCGCCTGAACGGCGGGGCGGATACAGGCCAGCGTCGGCATGCCGACATGCTCGATGAACACGTCCTGCGTGGCGGCGGTGCCGCCCTGCATGCCGTCGAGCACCACGACGTCAGCGCCGGCCTTCACCGCGAGCGCGGTGTCATAGTAGGGACGCGCGCCGCCGATCTTGATGTAGATCGGCTTTTCCCAGTCGGTGATCTCGCGCAATTCGCCGATCTTGATCTCCAGATCGTCCGGGCCGGTCCAGTCGGGGTGACGGCAGGCCGAGCGCTGGTCGATGCCCTTGGGCAGGTTGCGCATGTTGGCGACGCGGTCGGAGATCTTCTGGCCGAGCAGCATGCCGCCGCCGCCGGGCTTGGCGCCCTGGCCGATGACGACTTCGATGGCGTCGGCGCGGCGCAGGTCCTTCGGGTTCATGCCGTAGCGCGAGGGCAGATACTGGTAGACCAGCGTCTGGGAATGGCCGCGTTCCTCATCCGTCATGCCGCCGTCGCCGGTGGTGGTGGAGGTGCCGGCGATCGTCGCACCGCGGCCCAGCGCTTCCTTGGCCGGGCCCGACAGGGCGCCGAAGGACATGCCGGCAATGGTGATCGGCGTCTTCAGGTGGATCGGCTTCTTGGCGAAGCGCGAACCGAGTACCACCGAGGTGTCGCAGCGTTCGCGATAGCCTTCCAGCGGATAGCGCGACATGGAGGCGCCGAGGAACAGCAGGTCGTCGAAGTGGGGCACCTTGCGCTTGGTGCCGGCGCCGCGAATGTCGTAGATGCCGGTGGCCGCCGCGCGACGGATTTCCGCCAGCGTGTAGTCATCGAAGGTCGCGGACTTGCGCGGCGGGGTGTGGGGGTTCTGGTAACTCATGGGGCAATTCCTCAGCCTTGAGGGAGGCGCTTCATCGGTTTGTTTCGTCGCAATCGACGGACGGAAAACCGCTTCGCACTTTTCCTGCGATTGCTTTAATAAGCGTCTGCATTGTCGATGTTGAAGTTGTAGAGCGTGCGGGCCGAGCCGTAGCGCTTGAACTCCTCGGGCTTGACGTCGGTGACGCCGGCCTTGTCCAGCAGTTCCTGAAGCTTCTCGATGTGCTCGGGACGCAGGTCCTTCTCGATGCAGTCGGCGCCGAGGCTCTTGACCGAACCGCGCACGAAGAGCTTGGCCTCATAAAGACTGTCGCCCAGCGCATCGCCGGCATCGCCGAGCACGACGAGATGGCCCGACTGGCCCATGAAGGCCGACATGTGGCCGATGGAGCCGTGGACGACGATGTCGATGCCCTTCATCGAGATGCCGCAACGCGAGGCCGCATTGCCCTTGATGACGAGCAGGCCGCCGCGACCGGTGGCACCGGCATATTGCGAGGCATCGCCTTCGATGACGACCGTGCCGCTCATCATGTTCTCGGCAACGCCGGGGCCGGCCGAACCGTGCACCGTGACCGTGCCGCCATCATTCATGCCGGCGCAGTAATAGCCGACCGAACCCTTGACCTCGACCGCCACCGGCTGGTCGATGCCGACGGCCACCGCATGGCTGCCGCGCGGGTTCAACACTTCGAAGGAAAGGTCGTTCTTGCCAGCCTCGATGGAATGCAGCGCCTGGTTCAGGTCGCGCAGCGGCTGGGTGGAAAGATCGAATGTGGGCATCTGTTCAAAGTCCTTTAAGCGCGGCGTTCACCCGGCAGACGGCGCATCCCGCGCCGCCCTCAAGGCTTCGCCCCAAATGGTGTCAGGCCGCCTGGCCGTGGTCCCAGAAGTAGACGGTGGCCGGTTCCGGTTCCCAGACGCGGGCCGTCTCGATGCCCGGCAGGTTGACCAGCGCCCGGTATTCCGAGCCGAAGGCCACATACTGGTCCGTCTCGGCCATCACCGCCGGCTTGCAGGCGATGGGATCGCGCAGCACGCCGAAGCCCGACTTCGTGCCGACCACGAAGGTGAAGAAGCCGTCCAGATCGTCGATGGCATTGCCAAGCGCACCGCCCAGATCCTCGCCCTTGTTCATCTCAGCCGTCAGATAGGCCGCCGCCACTTCCGAATCGTTCTGGGTCGCGAAGCTCATGCCCGCCTTCACCAGTTCGCGGCGCAGGTTGTTGTGGTTCGACAGCGAACCGTTATGCACCAGGCACTGGTCCGAACCCGTCGAGAACGGGTGCGCGCCAAGCGTCGTCACCGCGCTCTCCGTTGCCATGCGGGTGTGGCCGATGCCATGCGTGCCGGTCATCGAGGCAATGTCGAAGCGCGCCACCACGTCCTTCGGCAGGCCCGTTTCCTTGTAGATCTCGATCGTCTCGCCGCTCGACATGACGCGCAGGCCCGGGCGCACCGAGGCAATCGCTGCCTTCGTCGCATCCAGAAGACCGGCATCCACCGTCACAACCGCATGCGTGTCCTTGACCGCAACCGAGACCTTCGCACCCAGTGCGGCTTCCAGCGCCCCGTCCAGACCGGCAAAATCAACCTCCGGCGTCGCAGACTGAACCGTCACCTTCGCCCGCCCGGCCTCAACACCGCCATAGATCGCAATCCCCGCCGAATCCGGACCACGGTCCGTCATCGTCACAAGCATCTCGCTCAGCAATTCGCCCAAACGACCCTCAAGCGAACGGTCCTTCAAAAATAATCCTACTATCCCACACATGGCTCGGACCTTTCAGTATCTTGCCTCTGCAAAACGACTAGCAGGCTTTCGCACAGCAATCAACAATAGGAAAAAAATATTCATTTAAGGAAATAAAACTTGAATGATCCGGTGCATGCCGCCCGGTCGGGTTCCGACCCGCACTCACTAAAACTTGTTCGGCGGTGGTAACCATGCCGTAGCGTTTCCGCGCGATAAGGGAAGCTGGCGAAAACGGCGTCGTTGCGCGCGGGCGAGGCGTGCGGTCGGGCTCAGCCATCTCCTCGGGCGGATGTCGCGCCTGATTCCAGTCGATCAGGATCTGTCCCTGGCAGGTCCGCAGTTTACGGATGATCCGATGAACGTTTCCGATGCCATGCCTTTATCCCGCCGCCCGTTCCTCTCGCCCCTGAAGCGTTCGCTTGTTGCTTCGCTGGCTATCATCGCGCTGCTGCAGCCCGTGGCGGCCGAGGCGGCCGCGTGTTTCCGGGGTATCAACCTTGCCGGTGCGGAATTTGCCGAAGGCAAGAACGAATACGGCAAGGATTACATCTATCCTTCAGAAGCGACGATCGCCCATTTCGCGGCGCTCGGCTTCACCTCAGTGCGACTACCCTTTCGCTGGGAGCGGCTTCAACCGAAACTCGAAGGACCGTTCGACGCCGACGAACTCAGCCGGTTGAAGGAAACCGTCGCGGCGATCAAGAAGCACGGCATGGGTGTGGTCATCGATCCGCACAATTATGCACGCTATCGCCAGAAGATCATCGGCACGCCCGACGTTCCCGATGCGGCCTTTGCGAATTTCTGGGGCAAGCTGGCGAAACTTTTCGCCAACGACCCGGCTGTGACCTATGCGCTGATGAACGAGCCCCATGACGTGGCGGCGGCACAATGGCTGAAGAGCGCCAATGCGGCGATTGCGGCCATCCGCAAGGCCGGCGCGAAGAACCTCGTGCTGGTGCCCGGTACGTCATGGACCGGTGCCCATAGCTGGCGTTCCGACGCCTATGGCGGCGCCAATGCCACGGTGATGGCCGATGTCGTCGATAGCGGCAAGAATTTCGCCTATGAGGTTCACCAGTATCTCGATACCGATTTTTCCGGCACCAAGGGCACCTGCGAGCGGGGTGATGCGGCGGCGGCTGCGCTGGAGGATTTCACTTTGTGGCTGCGCAACCACGGCGCCCGCGGCTATCTCGGCGAGTTCGGCGCACCGGCAGGTGCCGATTGCAATGCCGGCCTGGCCGCCATGGTGAAGGTGATGGAGGACAACCGCGACGTCTGGACCGGCTGGGCCTACTGGGCGGCGGGTGACTGGTGGCCCAAGGAGGAACTCCTCAATATTCAGCCCGTCGACGGGAAGGACCGGCCGCAGCTCGATGCGCTCCTGCCGGTGCTGAAGGACCGTTCGAAGAAAGCGTTGTCCTGCCCGTCTCTGGACCGCTGACCCGGCGGGTTTCCGGTGCGAAAATGCGATCCGGCAGGAGGAACTGCCGGAGCCGCGACGGGCCTTTCGGAAACTCCACGCAGGTGGCGGTTCCGAGAATGAACCAGAGCAGCGCCCCGGTCTTGATCGAATAGAACGAGTTGCTGATGAGCATCAGCAACAGGAGATAGATCAGGATTGACGCCAGATAGGTCCAGGCCTTCTCGTCCTTCACCGGTGCAAAGACGAGCGCGCCCCAGAGTGCGACGAAGCCGACGATCCCGAATTTCGTCAACGTGTAGGCAAGGCCGGAATCCGCCGTGAACTGGTCGGTTGTGGCAACGCCGAAGACGATGTCCGTCGAGAGCGAGGTGAGAATATGCGCGGTGACGGCCATGCGTCCGCCGATGCTGTTATCCCCGCCCAGCGTATTGGTGGCGATGCCATAGGCCGCAACGGTCGACAGCATGATGAAGGGCATGACCATCCACAAAAGGCGCGGCGTGAACTTCAGGAAAGGCGAGACGACCGTGATGAGAATGCAGGTATAGAGGCCGAAGCGGGCATCCGCGAGAACGACGGTGGACAGGGCGCCGATGAGGACCGGAATGCGGAAGCGCATATCGGTGCGAAACAGGGCCCAGCTATAAGCGATGACGCCGAAATTGCCGGCGGAGACCGGTTCCAGAAAGATGGAGGCGACGCGGTGCTGGCCGAGAAAAGGCAGGATGGTGCGCGGTTCCGGACGTAGGCCGGAGATGAAAAGGCCGCGTGAAATGCCGAAGGTTTCGCCGAGATTGATGGTGCCGCGCGCCAGATAGTAGCCGAGCACGTTGAAATAATCGAGGAATGTCTCGACGGCGAAATATTCGAACAGGCCGAAGGCGATGACAATGGCAACGGCTATTGCGACCAGCCGGTCGGCCAGCACAAGATTGCTGGCCTTCATGCCCATGAAGAAAAAAACCACGGGGATGATGATGTCGCGCACGGCCTTGGCATCGGCCTGTCCCCGGAATGCGAACAGCATGGCCATGTAGGCGACGAAGACGCCGAGAAACACATAGATGCCCATGCGCCGGTCCAATGTGGCGGCAAAGGCGCACATGACCAACACCATTTCCGACATCATGACATAGAGTTCCCATGTCGGGGTGATACGGGTGTTCACGAAGCACAGGGCGAAGTTGAACGTCAGGCCACCGATGACGGCGACGGGAATGAGAAGGCGATTGAGCTTTTCCCGCAAGCGGGCCAGCCCGTCCCGCTTTGAGGTCTTCGGTGTTTCGTCTGGCGCGGGCGATGTTGCTGTGGCGGCGCGAAGCACGGAAGCCGCTGACTTGCGGCGGCGGTTCCTGTCGGCTCCCGTCGGCAACGCCGTGGTCATGCATCCCCGCCGATGACGATCTGGCCGGGGATCTTGTCCTTCCAGGCGTCAAGCTGGGAGAAGAGTTCCTCGATCTGCTTGCTTTTGACGGACGTGAGATCCGTCACGATGACGATGGCGTCGCTTTCCTCGACCAGCAGCGGCAGGTAATCCACCGCTTCGGTTCCGCAGGCGTCGATCAGCACGAAATCCGCATGCGGTGCCGTATGACCGAGGCCTTCGTCCGGAATGCGGCGATAGACCAGCCGGTCGGCCAGCAACAGGCTCTCATCGGCTTCCTCCGCATCCAGCCGGGCGGCGAGCATGCCGCGCATGGGGCGCTGGGCCGAGGTGCGGTTGCTGCTGCCGGACGAGCCCGACGTCTGGATCCGGCCCGATGCCAGCGCGACGGACTGGCGCAGATCGGCCAGCGTCTCGGCAATCTCGGCGACGATATCCTCCCTGAGCGGTGCGGTATCCGGCGAGACGAACAGGATGGTGGCGGGACGGCGGTTTCCGAAGGTGTTCAGAAGGAAATGGACCGAGCGCAGCATGCCGAGTTCGCGCTTGCGGCGGAAATCGCTGCCGGCCTTGCGCTTCGGATTACGGGAAAAGCGGTTGGTGAGGCCGGACAACAGGCCCTGCCGCGTATCTTGCTCCACCGGCAGGGTGGCGATGGTGGGAATCCCGGCGCGTCCTGCCACATCGCCCGGTTTGCGGCTGAACACGCTGCCGAAGAGTTCGCGCAGAACCGCCAGGCCGCTGCCCAGAGCGACCCCGAAAAGAGCGGCCGCAATCAGAACGATCTTCTTCAGGCCAGACGGCGCCTCCGCCGGTGGCGATGCTTCGGAGATGACGTGCGAATTGTTGGTATTGACGCTCTGGGTCTGGCCGAGTTCCTCGGCGCGGGTCAGGAAGGTCTTGTAGATGGTGCGAACCGCCTCCGCCTCGCTTTCGAGCTGGCGCATGCGCGTCAGCGCGGTACTGCTGTCATAGCTTGAGCGAGTGACCTTGGAGAGCTGTTCCGTAATGGATTTCGTATTGGCGGCGGCGCGTTCGTAATTGGCGCGCATGCTTTCGCGAAGGCGGCCGATTTCCGCGTCGATCGACTGGCGAACGCCCGCAAGCTGCGAGCGGACGGCTCGCATCTGCGGATGGTTCGAGCCAAGACCGGCTGCCAGTTCGGCTTCGCGTTCAAGCAACGTGGTGTAGCGCGAGCGCAGAAGCTCGATGCTCTGCGACTGGGCGACTTCGGGAATGGCGCCGGCTTCGATGGCGGCGAGCGTCAGATTGCGGGTCTGGTCGTATTTGGCCTTCTGCTGCTCTTCGGCAAGGCGGGCCTGCGTCAGTTGCTCATTGATACCAACGACCTGCTGGTCGATCAGCAGGCCCTTTTCACCGGTGGTGACGAGACCGTTCTGTTCCTTGAATTCATCGACGGCCAGTTCGGCCTTCAGAACGCGGTCGCGCAATTCGCTGGCCTGGACCTGGAAGCTTTCGGAGGCGCGGCGATTGGCATCGGAGCGGGTATCGGCGATTTTCTTGAGGTAGGTGCGGGCAATCGTGTTGGCGATGAGGGCGGCGCGGGTTGCGTCCGGGTGTTCCGCCGTAATCGACAGGACGAAGGACTGGCCGGCGCGCAGAACCACCAGATGCTTGAGAAGGGCAGCGGAAATGCCGGCGAGCTTCACGTCTTCGCTGGCGCCGGCGGGAAGCTTGGCGGCCTTGGCGAAATAGGGATCGTCGGCCAGCGCCAACGTGGTGATGACCTCGTTCAGCACATCGCGCGACTGGACGATATAGGTCTGGCTTTCGAGACTCGATTGTTCCTGGGGCGAGGTGCCGGTGACGAACAGATCGCGCCGGTCTGCCAGAAGACCCTGCGGGTCCAGCAGGATTTCGGTCGAGGCGCGGTAGAGCGGCACGACGGTCGACAGATAGAGTGCCGCCAGAATGACGCAAGCGATGACCGACAGCACGATATAGTGCAGCCGCCGCTTGATGATTCCGGGTAACTGAAAGATGTCGATTTCCATCAACCTGTCCAAAACGCGACCGCACAACCGGCGAACGACAACGCACCGCGTGCGGTCCGTTTGATTCATCCGGAGCTTCAATCTCGCAGAACATGATTAACGAGAGCTAAAGGCCAGATCCCTCTCCCGCGTTGCGGAAGCCCCGATAAGAGCTTCTTAAAGACTGCCGGCCTAGAGTGACGCAGAGGCGCTGTTGATGGCGGCGCACTCGCAGAGATGATTTCTGGCGAAACGGTGCAGCTTGTCGGCCACGATTGCAGAAAGAAACCTTGATATGCCGCTGGACCGTGTTGCGCAGCCGGGACCGTTGATCGTTCATGTCGTGCGCCAGTTCTACCCGAACCGGGGCGGTCTGGAAGATGTCGTGATGAATCTCGGCAAGGCGCTGATCGCGCGCGGCTACCGTGTCCGCGTCGTCACCCTCGACCGGCTGTTCGGTGCCCCCGGCACGGTGCTGCCGGCGCGCGAGACCGTGAACGGTATCGAGATCGTGCGAATTGCCTGGAAGGGGTCCTCCCGCTATCCGCTCGCACCGGCTGTCTTCCGTCACCTGTCTGACGCCGATCTCGTGCATGTGCACGCCATTGACTATTTCTACGATGCGCTGGCCCTCGGCTGGCTGCTGCACCGCAAGCCCATGGTGGCAACGACGCATGGCGGTTTCTTCCACACAAGCAAGCATGCGTTCATCAAGAAGATCTGGTTCCGGACCATGACGCGCCTTTCGGCATTGTCCTATGCGCGTATCATCGGATGCAGCCGTTCGGATACGGCAGCCTTTACGCCGATTGCGGCGGGACGCACGGTGCTGATCGAAAACGGTGCCGACACCGCCAAGTTTTACGAAGCCGCCAGCCGGCAGCCGGTGAAGAGGATCGTGACCATCGGGCGCTTCTCTGTCAACAAGCGCATCGACCGGCTGCTGGATGCGCTTGAGGCGCTGGTTGCCCGCGATGGCGAATGGCGGCTGGACATCGTCGGCGTACCGGGCGATCTCTCGGTGGCGGATGTGGAGGCGCTGATTGCCGCGCGTGGCCTTCAGGCTCATGTCAGCATTGCCTGCAATCTCGAAAACGATGCGATTGCCCGTCTGATTGGAACCTGTTCATTGTTTGCCTCGGCTTCGGAATATGAAGGCTTCGGCCTGGTGGCGGTGGAGGCCATGAGCGCCGGGTTGAAACCGGTGCTGCATGTCAACGACGCCTATCGCCTGCTGGGCGAGCGGCATGGCGGGATCGTGCTGGCGGATTTCGAAAATGCAGAGCAGGCGGCGGATGCCCTGGAAACGGCCTATCGCGGGCTCAGCGAGGGCGGTGAGCCGCAGCGGGCGGCGCTGATTGCCGAGGCCTCGGACTATGCCTGGAACCGGGTCGCGGACAGGTATGTGGCGGTCTACGAAGATGTCATGGGGCGTGCTGCGGCTGGCCTGTCCGGTGCTGAAGGAACACATCAGTGAAGAATGTGCTCTTCGTGACCGGCCAGCACTTCGCCAATGCACCCCGCAAGGTGGACCTGCATTTTCTCGCCGATTCACTCAATGCCAATGGTGACCGGGCCGACTTCCTGTCGCTGCGGTTGAGCCTCATCAGCCGTTTCTCGAGGGAGGGGCGCTGGGAATATGCCAGCAGCCGCGAAACGAACCGGTGGGTCCGGATCAACGATCTTCGCGACGAATTCATCTGGGTCAGTCTCATTCATCCGTTTGCCACCCGCTCGGCGGCGCTCAACCGGCTGTCTGGTCTGGTGTTCCAGCACTATGCGGCGCTTCTGCCTTCTGCCGTGCGAAAGCGGCTTTCCAGCTATACGCATATCCTGATTGAAAGCGGCATCGCCGTTCTGCTCGCGCCACTCATCCGCCGGCTCGCGCCCGATGCCAAGCTGATCTATCACGCTGCCGACCAAATGGAGACGATCGGCGCGCATCCGTGTTTCCGCACGGTCTGGGACAGGTCGATCCGCGATTATGACGCCATCCATATTCTTGCGGAATCGCAGCGGGCGGATATGCCCGCCGGCGTGCCGATCCTGCTTCTGCCGCATGGCATCGCGACCGACGTCTTCGATGCTGCGACCCAGACACCCTATGCAACGCCCAACAATGCGGTCAGTGTTGGCGACATGCTGTTCGATCCCGAGGTGCTGACGGCGCTGGCGCGGGCAAATCCCGACTGGACCTTTCATCTGTTCGGGCGCAAATCCCGGCTTGAGGAAAGCTTTGCCAATGTGGTGACGCACGGTGAAGTGCCGTTTGCGACCGTTGCCGGCTATATCCGCCATGCCGATATCGGAATTGCACCCTACAGCCCGGCGCCGGGGGCAGACTATCTCAGCCAGTCCAGCCTGAAGATGATCCAGTACACCTATTGCCGCCTGCCTATCGTGGCGCCGGCGTTTGCTTCTGCGGGGCGTGCGCATGTCATGGCCTATGAGCCCGGCAACACGTCATCGATCCTTGCGGCCTTCGATGCGGCAAAGATCTACGACCACCTGTCCATCGACATCAGTCAGGCCATGACCTGGCAGGATATGGCCGCAAGGCTGTTCGCCTGAGCGCGCATTGCATCGCCTTTTAGCAATTGTGTGGTGCATTTATTAAACGCCCGCTGTTAGATTTCCGGACGGTTCATGGTCGCCCAATCGCGGCCTAAAGGTGCGCGGGGCGTTGATGAGCAAGGGTATCGTGGCCAATTCGGTGATGAATGCCGCGTCGGGTCTGGCGCTGCTGATTACCGGCTTTGCCTGCTCGATTATCGCGGCGCGGTTGCTCGGCCCCGAAGCGAACGGAACGATAGCCTTTTCGCTCTGGCTTGCCACGACAGGATCGCTGATTGCCGAACTCGGTACCGGCGTGCTGTTGCTCAGGCTTTTGCCGCAGCTCAAGGTGCAGGGTGTGGATGAGACGAGCCGTTTCGGCTTTGCTGCCTTTCTTATCCGGCCCGTGGTTGCCGCGACGCTCCTCATTCTTGTCGTTTCCGGCGTGGTCTTCAGCCAGCTTGAAAACGATCACTGGATCGATATGGGGCCGGTTGTGGTGATCATCACCGGCGTTCTGTTCTTCACCCAGTCGATCGGTTCCTTTTCCAAGAACTTCCTGATCGGCGAGCAGAATCTCGGCGCCTTCTTCCGGTTGACCGTCATTGCCTCGCTGGTCCAGCTTGTGGCGGTGATCGCCGGCGCGATCTTCTACGGTACGCCCGGCGCACTGGTAGGCTACATTGCCGGGCAGGCGGTCGTTTTCTTCTACAGTCTGCGTTTCGTTTTTCGCCGCGCCAATTCCTGTGGCATGCACCGGCGTGAACTGGCGGCTTCCTCCTTCCTGCTGTCGGTGGAATATATCGTTGCCTCCATCTTTCTGACGCGTGTCGAGCTTCTGTTCCTGCAGAAATTCCACAATGCCGAGGTGGTTGGTTTTTACGCCGTTGCGCTCTCGCTGGCGAACCTTGCGCTGCAATTGCCGGTGCAACTGACCGGAAGCCTGCTTCCCTATTATTCGGAAAAACTGGAAAGCTCGGGCGGAGACCGTCTGCCGGTCTCGGTGTTCGAAGGCGTGGTGCGCAGCCTTTCCTATGTCACGCTGCCGATGAGCTTCGGTCTTGCCGCAATTGCATCGCCGCTGGTGATTGCGGTGTTTGGCATCGAGTTTCATCCGGCGGGCGCGGTGGTGGCCGTGCTGGCGCTTTTCACGCCCGTCTTCGTGTTCTCGCAGATCTGCACACAATATCTCTTTTCCCAGAACATGATCCGTCAGCGGTTGATGATCGATCTGGTGGCGGCGGTGCTGATGGTCGTCGGGGCGGTTCTGATCGTGCCGAGCCTGTCTGGCACCGGAGCGGCGCTGGTGCGCGGTCTCGTCTTCCTTGCCACCTGCATTGCCATGCTGCGGCTGATGAAATTCGACGGGTCGATGCGCGGCCTTTTCCTTTCGCTCATTCCGGTGACGGCTGCGTCCATGCTGTGCGGTGCCGCCGCTTTTACCGTCACGGAATTCGTACCGGGTGTGCCGGGGCTCATTCTGGCCGTTATGGCCGGGGCCATTGCCTATATCCCGGCGCTCAGGCTATGCCGTGCGGTGCCGCGGGAAGACGCGGATGTCATTTTGCGGATGATTGGAAAACTTCCGGCGCGTGCGCGCGGCTTTGCCAGTGCCATTACCGGCTTTGTGGCGCGCAGGTGAGGGAGGTGTGAAGATGGCAGCTACTTCTGGCCTGACGATGCAGGTGGCCGACGAAGCCGGCGTTCCGGCTTTCGAACATGCGAGCCAGCCGATTGCCTTCTCCGGCATGGCCGGGGTCTTCACGCCAGCCCCGGCGCGTGGAAGTCTTGCCGTTCTGTTCGTCAGCCCCTGGGGGCTGGAGGACCTGAGCGTGCGCAAGTTCTGGCGCGTGATCTCCGAACGTCTTGCCGAACGCAATGTGGCGTCGCTGCGCTTCGACTTGCCGGGAACAGGCGATTCGCTCGATCCGGCCTCCTTCGAGGACGGGCTTGGTCTGTGGGACGATGCCATCGTTGCGGCGGCGGGCGAGCTTTCGCGGCGGTCCGGCGTGCGACGGATCGTGCTGGTCGGGCAGGGGCTCGGTGCTGCCCTTGCCGCGCGCGTTGCCGCACGGTTGGAAAACCTTGCCGGTCTGGCGCTGCTGGCCCCTGTCGTTTCCGGACGTTTCCATCTGCGCGAGATCGCCGCGATGTCACGCATGGTGGACGACAGTCTGGGCCTTGCCGAGGATCAGCGGCAGACGAAGGGTGTTTCTATCGCCGGTTTCACACTGGCGGAACCGATTGCCGCCGATATCAAGCGGCTCGACCTGATGGTGCTCGATGGGGTGCCCGCCGTGCCATGTCTGGTGGCGGAGCGGGCGAACCGACCGTCCGACGGGGAATTCGCGGTCTATCTTGCGGCAGGCGGCGCGACGGTGAAGCGTCTTGCCTTCGACGGATACGAGGCGCTGACGGCCAATCCCGCCGTTTCGAAGGTGCCGGACGACATGGCCATGCAGCTTGCCGGCTGGATTGCAACGCTGGCTCCCGCCGAGGGCGCGCCCGCGGCGAAGCCGGCGCTGCTGGCCACCGGCATGCTCGATGGTGGTGCCTTCCGGGAAACGCCGGTGTGTTTTGGCCATGTCTCGCCGCTTTATGGCGTCCTGACCCGCCCTGCCGGCAAGCGGCAGGGCGCGACCGTTCTGTTTCTTTCCACCGGTTATGACCGGCATGCCGGCTGGGGCCGCACGACCGTGATTCTGGCGCGCCAACTGGCCGAGCGCGGGATTGCCTCGCTGCGCTTCGACGCTGCCAATGTGGCCGACAGCCCGCCCGCGCCGCATGCGCCGGCGCAGGTGCTCTACAGCACATCGCAGGAGCAGGATGTGGCCGCCGCGCTCGACTTCCTGACGCGGCAGGATCTGGGGCCGATCATTCTCGCCGGCCGGTGCAGTGGCGCCTATCTCTCGTTTCGCTCGGCCGTGGCCGATCCGCGCGTGGCCGGGGCGGTGGCGGTGAACCCCTATACATTCCGCTGGCAACCGAACCGCGATGTCGATTCCGCCTTGCAATTCGGGCCGCGTGCGCTGTCGGATTACGGCCAGCGTGCGCTGCAATGGGCAACCGTTCGCCGCCTGCTGAAGGGCGAGATCGATGTGCGCCGCGCTGTGGCGAATATCGCTGCTGTGGTTTCGAAGAAGGCGCTTCAGCCCCTGATGCTGTTCATTCGCCACTACACGGAAGAGGGCCGGCATGTGCATGCGGCGTTCCGCACACTGGCACGGCGTTCGACGAAATTAACGCTTGTCTACAGCGAGAACGATGTGGGCTGGGAGCATTTCTCCAGCTATTTCGGCCAGCGCGGCGAGCGGCTGCGCGAGTATGGCAATGTCCAGCTCGCGGTGATCCCCAACGCCGATCACAACCTGACGCCGCCGCATGCCCGCCTCGTCTATCTTGACGAGGTGACGGGCCTCGCCCGGCAGTTTTCCAGCCAGACCTGAGCTCTCAGAAGCGTAAGATCGAACCGGAGAGCGAGGCAATCTCACCTTCGGGCAGGGCATCCGTATCGGTGCCGGGACGGGCGAGAAGCGGGACCGTCTTTTCCTCACCGGGCAGAAGGTGGAACCAGTCATCCGCCGGACGGTAGCCGGGAACGGCGATGTGCACCGATTGCTGGAAGCGGTCGGCGGCGAGCGTCAGCGTCCAGCCCGCCTCTTCGCGCCGGAGGGACGATGTGACCTCGCCCACATGCAGGGCCCTGGTGCGGCCAAGCGGGAAATGCACGGCTTCGGCGATGGTTTGCCCTTTACGCTTGAGGCGGGCAATGACCAGATCATGCGAGGGCGGGCCGAAGCGATAGGTGTAGTTCAGATCGAAGAATGCGCCGAAGAGATCGGTGGCCGATAGGGCCTCTGCCGAACGCGGTGCGAGCGAAACCGCGCGCTGGCCGGAGACGACCGGCTTTGCGCCGTCGCGGAGCGCGGCGATTTCCAGCGTGAGATCGAGCCTTTCCGCCGTTTCGTTGAGGATATGGGCATGAAGCCCGTTCACACCCTCATCCGTCAACAGGACCTGTACGGGTAAGAAGGCGCGCTTCAGGGCGTACCAGACCGGCTTCGGCTCGCCGGTGGCGTCGATCACCCCCCAGCCCGGACCGGGGAGAAGATCCTGCAACGTCCAGACCAGCGCCCCGTTGCAAGCGGAAGCCTTGCGCCGCCATTCAGCGAAGGTTTCCGTCATCACCTCGCCGGTCACGGCGCGGGAGAGGTGGAGATAGCGGGCCGGGTCTTCGCGGCGCAGGTGGACGGGGTCGTGCCCGTAGAGTTCGCGGAGATAGAAATCGCGGGTATCCTCGAAATCCCAGCTTGCCGAGCGGTCACGCGGGACCCGCGCTTTCCAGTCCGGATGGTGGACGGCGGGCACGGGCAGATGTGCGTCGAGCGTTGCCTGTTGCGGCACGTTGGCGAAGGCAAGGCTTTCGCTGGCGAAGCGGACATTGGCACGGCGGGCATCGCCGAGCGGGCGCTCATAAGCGCCGACACCGTAATAATGGCCAAGGCCTTCATTGACGAAGAAGGGTTGCGCGCCGCCGGAGGGTGAATTTTCCACGAAGGGCACATCCGGGCGATGGGTAGCGGCAAGCGCGGGGAGAATCTCCTGCGTCAGCGGTGTTTTCCACGCGCTTTCCGGCAGGCCGAGCATGGCGCCCTGCTGGTGCATCTCGCTGCCGCCGCAGATGACGGCGAGCGACGGCGAGGCGGCTGTGGCATCGAGGAAGGCGGAGACTTCGGCGCGAACACGGGCGACGAAACCCTCGTCCTTCACCGGGTAGTCGAAATTCGCGAAGATGAGATCCTGCCAGACGAGAATGCCGAGTTCATCGCAGAGCGCGAAGAATTCCGGGCTCTCATAGGTCATGGTGCCGCCGATGCGGAGCATGTTCATGCCGGCGCTGGCGGCAAGGCGCAACCATGGCTCATAGGCGGCGCGGGTGCCGGGCAGGCGGGTAACATCGGCATTGGTCCACACAGCGCCCCGACAGAAGATGCGGGTGCCGTTCACAAGAAGCGCGAAGTCCTTGCCGTCCGGGCCGCGATCCAGCGCGATACGACGGAAACCGGTGCGGGCGAGCGGGATCGTTTCGCCGTGTGCGGTGAGCGTGACGTCATGAAGGGCGGGTTCGCCGTGGGTGGCGGGCCACCAGGGTTTCACGCCCGGCAGGGTGAGGGTTGCGGTGAAGCGGTCGCCATCCGTCACGAAGGTTGCGGTCTTGCCGGCGCAGGCGAGGGTGAGGCCGGAGGGCGCGCTCGCGCAGGAGACGGTGAGGAGACCCTCGCCGCCTTCGGACAGGGTGGCCGAAACGGTGATATCTTGCAATGAGAGGGCATCGCGGCGGATGAGTGTGACCGGACGCCACGGGCCGACCGCGTGAATTTCCGGGCACCAGCCGGGCATATAGCCCAGCGGCGTGGTGCGGATGAGGCGAAGGCCCTGTTCGCTCATCATCTGCGGACGCCAGCGCGCGCGCGGGCCCTTCTTTGAGAGATGCGGGCGCAGCGCGCGGAAGGCGATGGCGAGTTCATCGGAGCCGGTCAGCGTGACCGGAAGATCGACCGGTTCGAACATGCTTTCAGAAGTACGCAGCCTTTCCCCGTTCAGCCAGATTTCCGCGATGGTGGCCAGCCCTTCGAAGCGCAGGATGGCAGGTCCAGGCGCTTCGGACAGGAGGATGCGATACCACGCATCCTGATGATTGAGCGGCTCGGGGCGGGTGGGGTAGAAACGGCCGGCATCGACCAGCGCGCCGGCGACGGTGCCGGGAACCGGGGCGGGGAGCGTTTCGGCATCAGCGGGGATTTCGGTAGGAGAGTCGTAGGCATTGGCAGCACTGAGCGCCAGTGTCCAACCATCCGCCAGCATCTTCATTCTGTCGGGCCGATGAAAATCCATGACGCTTCTCCGCGCGAATCAATCCGGCTGATTGTCGGTGGAGGAAGCTAAAAAGATATTAGTTGCCGTGTCCCACGGGCGAAAGAAGGAAGGCCGATGCCGGGTACCGGCCTTCTGTCTGTCGGCGTGGCGCGTTTGCTCAGGGTTTCGGCGAAACCTTGTCGATGACCTGCAGGAAGAGATCGGTGCAGGCCTTGGACGGTTCGTCGTCGGCGCATTTGATGTCGATTTTCGTGTCGCCTATTTCGACCCGGTAATGTGCAGCTTTGGATGGCGGCGGTGGCGGCATGCGACGGCCCTCCGGACCCATGCCGGGGCCGGGCGGACCATCCTTCGGCGGGCGCGGCTTGCCGGCGTCCTGCTCATGCGGCGGATGCTTTGGCGGTTCGGGCGGCTGCTGGGCATAGGCGGCACTGGTGGCGAGCAGCAGCGCAACGCTGGCGAGCGAGACGATTTTCAAGGGAGCCTCCATGGATGGTTGTCCACCTTGGAAATGCGCGGGGCCAGGGATTGGTTCCATGGCCCCGGTGTCGTCGGCCATTCAGCCAAGCTTGCGCTCGAGCCCCTTCATGAGTGTTTCCCAGCTTTCGATCGCCGGGTCGAGCGCTGTACGGAGCGGTTCGAACTTCTTGCGGGTGACGGCGCGGGCGAGCTGGAACTGGACGCTCTTGGCGTTTTCCGAGATCGCGCGGGCGGTATCCGCTTCCGTCCGGAACAGGCCTTCGGGGGAAAGCCAGTCGAGATGGGTGGCGAGGAGTTCGAAATTTGCACCGGTCTGGCGCAGGGTGTTGAAGGCGTATTTGTGGAAGAAGCCGAAGGGCCGTTCCGCCAGCGTTTCCACCTGACGGGGGAAGACTTCGGCGAAAGCGGCAATCGGGTTTTCCTCGGGCCGGCGGGCGAAATGGCTCTGGATGAGATCCACCGCGCCCTTGCGCTGGCGCTCCTGCGAAGGTGTCTTGCCGGGGAACTTGGCAAATTCCGTATAGGGCAGGAAGGGCAGGTCGGTCTCGCTCAGATGATGCTGGAACAGCCCGTCGAAATCCTCGCCTTCCAGGTGGAAGTAGCCGCCATTGTGGAAATATTCGAGACGTTTACCGGCAGTGTCGAGGCGGTTGATGGCGACCGTGGTCTTGCCGTGCTCGATCCTGTAGGCAACGCCCTGCGTATCCGGCATGTAGAAACTGTCCATCTCCACGAGGCAGAGACGACCGCGGGCAACCTGCACCGCGATATGGTCTTCCACCTTGTCGAAGATCGCCAGTTCCGTGACGCGGACACCATAGAGCGTTTCGAGGTCTTCCAGCGGCACCTTGAAGAAGGTGAACTGGTCGCCCTCGAAATCCTGGGTCAGCGTGAAGCCGAGCATCGCTTCGGGGGAGGCCCCGAAGCTTGCCAGAACCTCGATCCAAAGATCGACATAGCAATTGGTTTCCGGCCACGCGCGCTCCGCGGAATGGAGCGCGTGGGGCTTGTAGTTTGCCGCGTCGAGCCAGGGAAAGACCGCCGACATCTTGAAGGCTGCCGTCATCGGATCAGCCCCAAAGAACCTTGCGGACGTTTTCCGGCCACAGCTTGGTATCGAGGCCATGGGCCGCGAAGAGGGCGAGCGCGATGCGTTCCAGGCCGAAGCCGACGCACGCCGTGTGGGCAACGGCACCGTCTTCGAGATTCAGGCCCCATTTCGCGCCGAAGGCGTCCTGATGGTAGTTGAAGCTCATGCAGGCCGTCTTCTTCACGTCGGAGGTGACGGGGATCAGAAGCTCGAATTTCAGGTTCTGGTCGCGCTGGTTATTGGCGAGCAGCTTGCCGGCGCGGCCGAAGAACGGGTCGTTGGCGACGTCGATCTCGACCGACAGGCCGACATCTTCCATCATCTTTACGCCCCGATCCATCCAGAGCTGGCGGAATTCCGTGACCTTGGCTTCCGTGCCCATGCAGACATATTCGCGCATGCGGAAAAGCTGCTGGCGGGCCGGGTCGTTGGAGGGCTCATGACGGAAGCAGTAGGACTGCAGATCATAGAGGCCGCCGGACACCGGCAGGTTGCCGCGCTTAGCAATGGTCGGATAGAGCGGGTAGCAGGCTGCCGGCGTCAGCACGATATCGGTCGCCTTCTGCTCACCGGTCCAGTCGTTGCCCTCTTCCATGCACTTGAGCAGGCTCATGTGATCCAGCTCGCAGCCGCAGAAGGAATGTACGGTACCGGCGAGCTGCGGGAAGCTCTTCATATAGCCGCTCTTTTCGAAGAAGGCGCGGTTCATGCCCGGCGGGAAGCGGATGGCTTCGGCGCCGTCTTCGCCGCCGACGCGGTCGATGAGCCGTTCGAAGGCGGCGATGACGCCTTCGAATTCACCGGAGCGGCCGTAAAGACCCTCGATACCGGTTTCGATCAGGAGACCGCTATCAAACAGACGGTCGAGAAAGGAAATCTGCATATCCATGTCGTTCACCCCAGAAGGCTCGTGTCCTGCTTGTTGACCAGAAGCATGGTGGACTGGTTCATCAGGATGCGTTCGTTGGAAATCTGCAACTGTGCCGAATAGGCGTCGCGCAGGTGGCGGCCGACACTGTAGGGGGTGCCGTTCTTGTAGCCCATGATGCCGTTGATCAACAGCGTCTGGCCGATGATGTCGATGATCGCCGTGGAGGTGGCGAGCTTGGTGTTGTTCATCGCAATCAGGAAACCCATGGTGAGGCTTTCGGGATTGCGACGGATTTCTTCGTACTGGCGAACACCGTGGATGATGTCCGTCTTGATGGCCTGTAGCTTGCCGGAGATTTCAGCCAGGCGCAGCGCGCCGGGCGGGGTCTGGCCGGGGGTCTTGCGGGCGGCGGCGCGCACGAAGCTCTGGGCCCGGTGAACCGCATCGACGGTGATGCCATACCACAGGGCCGACCACAGGAGATGGGCCATGGCGAGCATGGAATGGGCGGCGATTTCCGCGAAAGGCTCCGGAATGACCTGTTCAGCCGGCGCTTCGCCCTTGAAGACGAACCCTTCCGAGCAGGTGCCGCGCATGCCGAGCGTATCCCAGTCGTTGGTTTTTTCCAGCGTATACTGGTCTTTCAGGAAAACGGTCATCACCTGATCGGACGAGGCGGCATCCTTGTGGGCGCGCGATGTGATCAGGATGGCATCGGCATAAAGGCCGTAGGAAATGACTGTCGCGTTCTTTTCAAGGCGGACGGTTCCGTCGGTGATCTCGATGGCGCAAATCGAATTGCGCAGGTCGCCGCCGATGCCGCCTTCGGTCGTTGCCGAGCCAAGGAGAAGCTGGTTGCCGGCGATGGCGCGCATGAATTCACGATGCCATTCATGCTTCTGGCCGTGTTCCACAAGGCTGGACAGCTTGATGTGGTGCATGGCGAAGATCATGGCCGAGGAGCCGCAGGACTGGCCGAGAACGGAACAAAGCTCGGCGATCTCGGCAATGCTGGTGCCCTCACCGCCGAGTTCGGCGGGGATCTGGATGCCCAGGAGGCCCTCATCCTTGAGGGCCTGCATGGTTTCGGACGGGAAGCGCCCCTTGGCGTCCACGTCATCAGCAAATTTTGCGGCGACAGCGGCGGCACGGGCGATGCGCTCGCGAAGCGGCGCGGCGGGAACTTTGACGTGGGCGTTCATCATGCGGCCTCTTGGGCTTCGATGATCGCCGCAACGGTCTTTTCAATGGCCGCGATGCTGGCGAAGGATTTGCGGTTCAGGAGGTTATCCGGAAACTCGATGTCAAAGGCTTCCTCGATACCGAGCATGAGCTGCACCGAGGCGAAGGACGACAGGCCGGCTGCATAGAGATCGGCATCGTCAGCAAGGCTATCGACGGCAACCGGAAGGCCGCCCAGTTTCGTCAGCAGATTACGGATGGTTTCGTTCATACCCATTCTCCCACGTTTTCATTCGGGGTCTATTTCCACGCGCTGGAAATGCTCCGTTGGCGAGGACAATAGGGGAGAAAGAATAAGACACCTCTAAGTGGTTTAGTTAAAGAGTCTTTATTGCGCGCTCAGGTTTTATCAGTGGTCAGTAATGGGACAAACACGGGTTCAGGGCTGCGGCGGCCACTGGTGCGTAACACCCCGGTAATCCGACACTGACCAGCAACCGTCGGGCCCGGGCGCGACCGCATCCGGCCCGAGCGGAGCCTTGCCGTGGCCGCCGGGAATGTCCAGCACATAGGCCGGCTGGCAGAGACCGGAGACATGACCGCGCAGCGCCGCGACGATGGTCTGACCTTCGCCGATATCCATGCGAAAATGGCCCGTGCCGGGCGCAAGATCGGGATGATGCAGGTAATAGGGCTTGATCCGGCTCTCCACGAAGGCGCGCATCAGGGCGGCGAGTACGGCGGGATCGTCGTTCACGCCCTTGAGCAGCACGCTCTGGCTGACCATGGCAATGCCGGAATCGACAAGGCGGGCGCAGGCGGCGCGGGCTTGCGGTGTGAGTTCGCGCGGGTGGTTGGCATGCAGCGCCACCCACAATGTCTTGCCGCTTTCCTTCAGTGCGGCAATGAGATCGGCATTGATGCTGTCAGGATTTGCAACCGGAACGCGGGTGTGAAACCTGACAATCCTGACGTGATCGATCGCGGCCAGCCCGCGCATGATTTCCGCCAAGCGGCGCGGCGAAAGAATAAGCGGATCGCCGCCGGTGAGAATGACTTCCCAGATTTCCGGGTGGGCGGCAATGTAGGCGAAGGCCGCGTCCATTTCGGGCGGGCTCAGCGTGCCGTCGCCATCCGGCCCGACCATCTCACGGCGGAAGCAGAAGCGGCAGTAAACCGGACAGGCATGCACCGCCTTGAAGAGAACGCGGTCGGGATAGCGGTGGACGATGCCCTTGACCGGTGTGTGCGGCCGGTCGCCGATCGGGTCGTCGCGCTCCTGCGGAAGGGTGACGAGTTCGGCGGTTGACGGCAGGAATTGCCGGGCGATGGGGTCGGCGGGGTCGTTTGCGTCGATGAGTGCGGCAATCGCTGGCGTGACCGCGACGGCGTAGCGCCGGGCGACGGCATCTGCCTCGCTCACAGCGGTTTCATCGATGAGGCCGGCGGCCAGAAGATCCGCCGCGGTCTTGAGGGTGCGCTCGCCGCTCACGTTCCGAACTCCGCGACCGGCGCCCACATCACCTGATCGATGCGGGAAGCACCTGTGGCAAGAAGGGCGAGCCGGTCGAAACCGAGGGCTGCGCCGCTGGCCTGCGGCATGAGGGAAAGGGCGGCGAGGAAATCCTCGTCGATCGGATAGGTTTCGCCGTAAATGCGCTGCTTTTCGGCCATTTCCAGCGTGAAGCGGCGGCGCTGCTCGGCGGCGTCCGTGAGTTCGCCGAAGGCATTCGCCAGCTCGACGCCGCAGGCATAAAGCTCGAAGCGTTCGGCCACGCGCGGATCGCGGGCGGCGGGGCGGGCAAGGGCGGCCTCGCAGACTGGGTATTCATCGAGGATCGTCAGTCGGCCCTGACCCAGAAATGGTTCGATCTTCCCGACCAGCACACGGCTGTAGAGATCGGCCCAGCTATCGTCTTCGGCAAAACGGATGCCGGCCTTTGCGAGTTCGGCGGCGAGGTGGTCGCGGTCGGTTTCACCATCGGCGGTCACGGAGGCAAGAAGGTCGATGCCGGCGAAGCGGGTGAAGGCTTCCGCCACGCTGAGACGTTCGGGATCGGCGAAGGGATCGGCTTCCATGCCGCGAAAGCGGAAGGTCTTCGTTCCGGTAGTTTCGGCCGCGGTGGCGACGATCCAGGCGCAATCGCGCATCAATTCCTCATAGGTCTCGCCGGCGCGATACCATTCGAGCATGGTGAATTCCGGATGATGCAGCGGTCCGCGCTCGCGGTTTCGCCAGACATGGGCGAAACAGGCTATCTTTTCCTCACCCGCCGCCAGCAGCTTCTTGCAGGCAAATTCCGGTGATGTGTGCAGATAGGCAGGGTGAGGGATGTCATCATTGCCAATAATTTCCGTGGCAAAGGCGTGCAGGTGGGTTTCGTTACCAGGCGAGACCTGCAGGCCGGGCGTATCCACCTCGATAAAGCCGCGCGTGGCAAACCCGGCCCTGAGCGCCGACTGGATGCGGTTGCGGCCGATGAGAAAGGGTCGCCGGTCCGCATGGACGGCGGGGCTCCACCAGGGCGAGGGCTTGGGCGCAATCGGCGTCATCTCAAGGTTTCTTTCCTGTGCTCCCGGACGATGGGATGCTCTGAAAGCGCGGGGGACTGGCGTTCCGCGCGATTTTAAGGTAGTTCCGCCCGAACAAAGAATTTTGCGTCATCCGGCGCCGGCTGCCCGGCAGTCCTCTACGACGCGCCTCACGCCGTTACAAGGAAGTATTATGGTCAAGGTCATCGCCTCATCCGTCCGCAAGGGCAACGTTCTCGACGTGGACGGTAAGCTCTATGTCGTTCTCACCGCGCAGAATTTCCACCCCGGCAAGGGCACGCCGGTGACCCAGGTCGACATGCGCCGCATCGTCGATGGCGTCAAGGTTTCGGAGCGCTGGCGCACGACGGAGCAGGTCGAGCGCGCTTTCGTCGAAGACCTGAACTTCCAGTTCCTCTATGAAGACGGCGAAGGCTTCCACTTCATGAACCCGGAAAACTATGATCAGGTCGTGGTTGATGTGGAAACCATGGGCGATCAGAAGGCTTACCTTCAGGAAGGCATGACCTGCGTTCTCTCCATTCATGAAGGCCTGCCGCTCTCTGTCGAACTGCCGCGTCACGTCACGCTCGAAATCACCGAGACCGAACCGGTCGTGAAGGGCCAGACGGCTTCTTCCTCCTACAAGCCGGCCATTCTTTCGAACGGTCTGCGCACGCTGGTGCCGCCGCACATCAATGCCGGCACGCGGGTCGTGATCGCGACGGAAGATAATTCCTACGTTGAGCGCGCCAAGGACTGATTTGTCAGGCGCAGCAAGCAGGCAATGAAAAACCCCGGAACCGCAAGGCTCCGGGGTTTTTCTGTATTCGGTATGGACTGTCGGTCCAGAAGCCCCGGTCAGGGCTTCTTGCCGGCATCCGCAACCTTGACCGGGCCGTTGGCGGCATAACCGCCGCCCATGGCAACGTTGAGCGCCACGTAATCCTTGGCCAGCGTCTGGACCGCAGTGGCGAGACTGGCCTGTGCGGTGGAAACCGAGCGCTGCGCATCGAGTACGTCGAGCAGCGAGGATGCGCCGTCACGGTAGCTGGCCGTCGACAGGCGAAGGGCCTCTTCGTAGGACTGGACCGTCTTGCGCAGGGCCGACACCGTCTGGGCGTCACGCTTGAGGGCGGCAAGCGCATCGGCCACGTCCTTCACAGCGGTCAGAACCGTTTGCTTCCATGCGAGATAGGCGGTGCGGGCATTCGATTCCGCTGTCGTCAGGTTGGCCTTGAGACGGCCACCCTGGAAGATCGGCAGGTTGAGCTGCGGCCCGAAGCCCCAGGTGCCGCGCCAGCCGGGTGCCGCGCCGACGGCATCGATAAGCGACGGCGAAATAGAGCCGGACAGCGTGATGGACGGATAGAACGCGGCTTCTGCAACGCCGATCTGAGCCACGGCGGCAGCCAGATCACGTTCAGCCTTGCGGATATCCGGGCGGTTGCGGATGAGGTCGGCCGGAACGCCGGAGTTCACCGCATATTTCGCGACGGGCTGGCGGGTGGTCTTCTGCATTTCGGCCACCAGCGCATCCGCCGGCAGGCCAAGCAATAGCGCCAATGTATGGGCCGAGAAACGGAAGCCCTTTTCGTAGCTCGGGATTTCGGCAAGCGTCGAATTCACCAGACCTTCGGACTGGACGACATCGAGCCGCGATGCCGCACCGGCTTCAAGCTGAAGCTTGGTCAGATCAAGCGTCTCGTTACGCGACTTCAGGTTCTTGCGGGCAATGGCCAGACGTTCCTGATAATAGCGCGCGTCGATATAGGCGTTGACCACGTTGGAAAGGTAGGTCAGGCGAGCGACATCTGCGGTCGCATAGGCACCGTCGAGCGAGGCCTGCGCACTTTCCTTGGCGCGGCGGTACTGACCCCAGAGATCGAGCAGCCAGGAGGCGGAAAGCCCGGCGCTCGTGGTGCTGATTTCCGACTGCGTTCGCAACTCGCCGGTCTGGCCGCTTCTCGTAAACGAGGCGGTGCCGCCGACATTGGGAAGTGCGCCGGCACCGGTGGCGATCACATTCGCTTCGGCCGCGGTAATGCGCTCGATGGCCTGGAGAACGGTAAGGTTCTGGGAGAGGCCCTGATCGACATAGGCGTTCAGGCGCGAATCATTGAAGGCCGGCCACCAGGCCTTTGCCGTCACATCTCCTGCGCTCTGCTTGCCGCCTTCGCTGAATTTCTGCGGAAGGTCGATCTTGGGGTCGGTATGGTCGGGGCCCGTCACGCAACTGGAGAGCAGAAGCAGAACGAGAGGCGCTGCCGAACGAAAAGATGCCATTGATTTGATCCGCATTCTGGTCTCGAAGTCCTTTGTGCCTGCCGAAAACCGCCGCTTGGCGTTGCCGAACCAGCTTTTCTCTGAGCGTTGGCAGGCTAACAGGAGGGAGCCTATACCGGTAGTTTTAATTAAGCATTAACCATATTTCGATCGTCTCTGTGGTCCCGTCGCTACACCGTCAGCCCCACAGCGGGCCGGCAGAATGCTCATAACGCCTGAACATGACAGCCATAGTGACGTAAGTGAATAAAAATCACTTGGCAAGGGGGTTCGTCAACGACTTGTTCACGAATTCGACGACCTCGTCGCAGCGCGTCCGCAATTCATCGGACGCATAACGTACCAGAAACACCGGGTGGAGCACGCAGGCAAACGAGGCGGTGATGCAGCGGGCCGTTCGCTCGATATCCGAGGAGAAGTAGGCGCCTTCCTCCACGCCGAGCCGCACCATGTCGACGAAGCGGCTTTCGAGCAGTTCCTTGTAGCGCAGGCCACAGGCCATATCCCCGCCCGAGGTCATCAGAACGATTTCAAAAATATAGGGGCTTTGCTGCAGGCTGCGCAGGTGCGATTCCATCAAGCGGCGTACAAAATGGCCAAGCCGCTCCAGTGGCGGCAGGCTCGCATCAATGCCTTCAAGGGCACCCACCAGCTTTTCGACGTGGCGTTCCGCGATGGCTTCGGCAAGCGCGGTCTTGGAGCGGAAGTGCTTGAACACGTTGGCCGGTGACATGCCGAGCGCTGCCGCGATATCGGCAATGGTCGTTCCGGCAAAGCCCTTGTCCCGGAACACCGCTTCCGCCATGTCGAGCACGTCCTGCCGTGTTTCTTCGGCCTTCCGCCTTGTCCTTCTTGCCATTGCCTTGTCTTCTCCCGATCACTTCCGCCATCAATGCGATGGCGGAAGCTGCCCTTGCCGATCTTTCGAACGGCGGGCCTGCATTATCAACCCCTCATGACGTTTTTGCGCCGCCGGCTGCGAAATAAGGTGCGAGATTGGCCCGCACCCGTTCCTTCGGCGAGGCAAACGAATCGTCCGGTACGAAACTCTGGCCGGTGATCATTTCGAATGCCCTTATATAGACACTGGAGGTCTGCTCGATCAGATCGACAGGAATTTCCGGGATGTCGTCCTTGTAAGGGTCGCAACGCTCGGCCACCCAGGCCCGGACGAAATCCTTGTCGAAGCTTTCCGGTCGGGTGCCCTTTTCGAAGCTCTGCGGATAAGAGGCAGCAATCCAGTAGCGGCTCGAATCCGGGGTGTGGATTTCGTCGGCCAGCACGATGCGGCCGCTGGAATCGGTGCCGAACTCATATTTCGTATCGACGAGGATAAGGCCGCGTTCGGCCGCGAGTTGCTGGCCACGGGCGAAAAGCGCCAGCGCATAGCGCGAAAGGGTCTCCCACTGCTCGGCGCTCAGAAGACCGGTCTCGACGATCTCATTCGGCGAAAGCGGTTCGTCATGCCCGCCGTCGAAGGCTTTGCTGGTCGGGGTAATGATCGGCGCGGGCAGTTTTTCATTGTCACGCAGACCGTCCGGGAAGGTGATGCCGTACATCGACCGTACACCCTTCTTGTACTGGGTGAGGATGGAAGTGCCGGTCGTGCCCGCGAGATAGCCGCGCACGACGACCTCGACCGGCAGGATATCGAGGCGCGTGCCGACCACGACATTCGGATCCGGATAGGAAACGACGTGGTTGGGGCAGATATCCGCCGTCTTCTCGAACCAGTAGCGCGCCGTCTGGGTCAGAACCTGTCCCTTGTAGGGTATGCAGGTCAGGATGCGATCAAAGGCGCTCAATCGATCCGTGGAGATGATGATCCGCTCGCCATTGGGCAGGTCATAGTTCTCGCGGACCTTGCCCTTGTAATAGGAAGGCAGTTCCGGAAAATGGGCTTCGGAAAGAATACGCACGAATGGAAGTCTCCGGTTGTCGGTGCCGCGCATCAAGGCAAAGGCGGCGCTATGAACATCGTGACTGTCCTTCTACCCCTCCGCGGGCAGGGCGCGCAAGCCGCTCAGGCCTTCGCCAAAGCCTTCACCCTAAGACCAATAGGTAGGATTCAGCCGTTGCAGTCGTCTTTGAGGCCCGGTATGAGATCTATCAATTCCGTGAACCTGCCTGGAGAAGTCGCAGATGTCCGCCAAGCCGCTGAACAATGTCATTCCCGTGCCCGAGCATCCCGAAGAAATGAGCCCGCTGACCGAGGGGCTGGTGCCGCTGATCATCGCGCTGCTGGTTCTCGTCGGCTGGGTCGCCGCATTCCTCGTCCTCGGCTATCCGGGTCTGATCGTGCCGGCCCTGACCTTCGTCGCCCTGATTGGCGGCTTCATCGTCTGGGTTTCGCGCGGCTGAATATAGCTGCCTGAGCGCATTGTCTTCCAAAAGCCCCGGGAAACCGGGGCTTTTGCGTTTCCGGTCTTCTTCACTTTAGGCCCGATGGGGACGGGCTAACGGTCAGACATCAAAGAATCCTATTAATTTCAGCGACTTACAACAAAAGTGACATTCTGATGAAATTGTTGGTTGACGGTTTGGGGGAGTGGTTCTATAAGCCGTTTCCAGAGACGAGGGCGGCGGCGCTGCTGGCGACCGACGAACTCGCACCTGAGACTGGCGACGAGATTTGGACCTAAGGGTTTGATTTTGTTGGGACTGACTGGAAGGTTGGTTGCGGTTTTGAGGGATGGAAGCCTGGTGAGGGCTTCGGTTATTTGACAATTGAATATGAGAAGAAAGAGAAACGTGGGCGGCGAGGTCTGCGGAACTGGAAGAGATTTCGGTTCTTTGAAAGAGACTTTGGCGGTCACGTTTTTAAGGAAGTTACAC